>TARA_R110001599_G_scaffold74547_11_pt1 | contig 66559 bp, 49 predicted proteins | sample TARA_R110001599 | Tara Oceans TARA_R110001599 (sample SAMEA4398360) | marine metagenome | biome: Polar Biome; feature: [MES] marine water layer (ENVO:01000295) within the mesopelagic zone...; material: water (ENVO:00002006), including particulate matter (ENVO:01000060) such... | reverse complement strand
ATTTCAGCACGTAATAGATTGTCTATTGCATATTTCGGGTTTAATATTCAATTGGCCCGAAATCAGGATGCTAATGAAAAGGAACTTAAAAATCAATGGGAATGGGAATGGGTCAGGAAGCCCGTAATTGGACCTCTAAGGTCAACTTAAATTGTTTAGGTGGTCGATGGCTTTGCCCATATCAATGGCTTTGCCTAAGACAGCTTTGAAACTATCTTTCCTTTCAGCCATGATGTTTGGAACTGTTTTTATGGTGTAGTCGGTAATTTTTAATCCGGTTTTAACTTCTGACCAGAGCAATGGCATTGATACTGTAGCATGAAGCTGAGGCCTTAAACTGTAAGGCGCAACGATGGTTTGGCCTTTTCGGTTCTGTAGGTAATCCAAATATATTTTCGGCCCCCTCTTTTTGAGCGAGCGTTCCAAAGTGGTCAGTTTTGGAAGTTTTTCCTGGATATAATAGCAAAGTAATTTGGTGAAATCTCGTGCTTCTTCATAGGTGTATTTTCCTCCCATGGGAAGATAAATATGTAATCCTGATGCGCCAGAGGTTTTGCAAAAGCCCTCAATACCTGCCAACTTTAAAATGTCATTCGCTACCAATGCCGTTTCAATTATCTGTTCGAATGTGTTCTCGTCTGAGGGGTCTAAATCGATGATAGCATAATCAGGATGATCCAATTGATAAATGGTGGAATGCCAGGGATGAAGTTCGATGCATCCTAGGTTATTTAAATACAGCAAGGTGGCCTTGTTTTGACATAATACGTAATTGATGTCTTTGTCAGAAGATGTTGAATAAATGGTATGGGTATCTGTCCAGTCAGGCAAATGCTCATTGTCTTTCTGGTAAAAGGATTCGCCATGGATGCCATTGGGATGTCGATGCAAGCTTTCAGGACGGTCTACGAGGTAGGGTAGGATGATGTCAGACATCTGAATATAATAATCTAACAAATCGTATTTGGTATAACCGGATTCTGGCCAATAGCTCTTTTCAGGATGTGTGATGTGGAGGGTGATTCCATCCACTTTTAAAGCAAATTCTTCATCAGGTGTCTTTTTTTGAGGAGTTGGATTTTTAGATGGTAATTGAGGCTGTTCGAAGTCCAAATTTTTATCCTCACGCAACCTTAAAAAAACTGGGTGGCGCATTACCTTAGATGAAGTCCATTCCGAAAACTTCACTTCACAAATCAGTTTAGGAATCAACCATACCGCTTCACGGCCTTTGAGGTGTTTGCGTATATCGAACACTGGCTCCTCGGTTTTAAGTACTTCAAACTTGTAATACAACTCTTTAAGCTGTTCTTCTGAAAAACCGGAACCACATGTACCCACATAGGTCAATTGGCCATCTTCCACCATCCCCAAAATTAAGGACGCAAACTTACGGGACTTTTTCTTGGAAAGCGTATAGCCACAGAGGATCGTTTCTGTGTTTTCAATTTTTTTGAACTTTAGCCAGTGAGGAGAGCGAAGGTTTAGGTCGTAACGAGAATTGGCTTTTTTGGCGATGACACCTTCCATTCCCATTTCTACGGCTTGGTTATAGATTGTTATTCCCATGGTTTCAACGTGGTCGCAATAGTGAAGATGCGACGCTTCTGGAATTAATTCTTTTAGCAATTGCTTGCGGTCTATCAATGGAAGTTCCAATGTGTCGTGATCGTTGAGATGCAACAAATCAAATACATAATATACCAATACTCCTTTGGTGGTCTCTTCATTATAATTTTGCAATGCATTAAATTGTGGCATTCCTTCAGCGTCCAACACAACTATTTCACCGTCTAGAATTGCCCTATGCGCTATGTTTTTTAGTTCCTTATGGATAGGAGTGAATTTTTCATTGAGAGAAATTCCATTGCGTGTATAGAGCTCCACCTTTCCATTATTGATGTTAGCCAATGCCCGGTAGCCATCATATTTTAACTCGTATACCCAGTCCTTATCGTTAAAGATTTTCGTCCCCGGAGAGGCGAGCATGGGTTTTACAAGGGTCCTAAGGTCTAATTTTTTTGGGTTTTGGAATGGCTTTATAGAAAATGCCTCATCGGTAAAGTCTTCGGCATCGTAATCCAGGTCAGTGGCAAATGCATCATCATGTTTTATGAGTAACCATTGTTCTTTTTTATTCATGGAGGAAGAACGGACCAAGGTAAAAAGTCCCTTGAGTTTGCTGCCGTGAAAGATGATTTTTAGCTTCCCAGTGTTATAGTCTGAAGACAGGGAATTTTGTGGGTGTAAATTTTTGTAGTTCCCCTCATCCCAAATGGTCATTTTTCCTGCGCCATAATTGCCTTTTGGAATGACCCCTTCAAAGCTTAAGTAAGCAATGGGGTGGTCTTCGGTTTGTACTGCCAGACGCTTGTCTCGGGGATTCATGGAAGGTCCTTTAGGGACTGCCCAGCTTTTGAGAACTCCATCCATTTCTAAACGCAGGTCGTAATGTAAATGACTGGCACGATGTCTTTGGATGACAAACCTGGATTGGTTGCTTTTTTCAAGCACATCTTTAGGTTCAGGTGTGTCTTTAAAACTTCGCTTTTGTCGGTACGCTTTGAGTCCCATTTAGGAGGCCATCTTTTTTCGTTGGTCAAGACTTGCCTTAAGCTTTGCCATCAAATCTTTGGCAACAGTAGGTTCACTTTTCACTTTTTCTACCTTGATTTTTTTACCGGTAGATTTAGATTCTATGGTCTTCAACAGTTGTTCGTTATAGACATCCTTGTATTTCTCGAAATTGAACTTTTCAGTATAATTTTCAATAAGGGATTCCGCCATGGCAATTTCCTTATCAGAGGTTTTGGATTTTGGGATTTTTATTTCTTTTGTGTCTCGGATTTCTTCAGCGAAACGAATAACATGCAAAACGATTACATTTTTATACACACCAATCAGTGAGAGATTTTCTTTTTGACGCATGACAAAGGTTGCGACACCTAATTTGCCGGTTTTCTTTAATGCATCCCTTAACAAATTGTATGCTTTTCCCCCTTCCTTTTGCGGTTCGAGATAGTATGGGTTTTTAAAAAGCATATCAGCCACTTCGGTTTCTTCTACAAATTCTTCGATATCAATGGTTTTGCTTTTTTTTATGTTGGCATTTTCAAAATCCTCTTTTTCTAAAATGACATAGGCATCGTCTTTTTTATAGCCCTTCACAATGTCTTTATAAGCTACTTCCTCACCAGTATTTTCGTTGACCCGTTTGTACCTGATTCGGGCATGGTCATGTTTATCAAGCATGTCTAAATCGAGGGTACGCCCTTCTGATGCGGAATACATTTTTATGGGAATCGAGACAAGCCCAAAGCTGACGGTACCATTCCAAATTGATTTCATAATATTTTTTAGTTTTATACCAACTATTTGTCACATCCTTTCTAATTGGATAATTCACCCTAGTGGCATTAGGTTAATATTCTCCAATAGCCTGAATTCTTTGGATTACAATATTTCCAATGCTAACAGGGAATTCTCCTGCAAAAAACAATCCAACTCTTTTTAGAAATAACCATTTAATCAATAACTATGGTTTGTAACCCATGGTTTAGAGAAATATATAAGATACGATTTTGGTGGTATTATTTTTTTTAGGCAACAAAACTGATAAAATACCTACCAAGGTTGACCTACTAATTCTATTAACCAAAATTTCCGAAATCGGCTTGGCTAGTTAGGACTAGATCTTCTTTAAAACGTAAAATGAGACATTGGGATGGATGCAAAAAGTGATTTTTGTAACACAAAAAATAATTTATGGGGGAAAACCCGAAATATGTCGCAAAAATCGTAGCTATCTCTCCTGTTGTTTTTTAAATATTGATCCTCCTAAAACGATTCAAAGTCATTCATTTTCACATTGCCATCTTTGTCAATTGTATAACCTTCCGGCTGGCCTTCCTTCCAAAGCATCTGAGGCAACATATCCAAAAGTGCTTTTCTATGATCGTCAATGACCTGCGTATTTTCCTCTTTATAGGCAATATTGTTCCATTCGTTTGGGTCGTTCTCGTGATCGTAGAGTTCTTCTAGGTTGATTTCAGGATAATAAATATAGCGGTACCGCATACTTCTCACAGCATGGCCTGTGACGGCCTCCTTTTTTTTGTAGGAGAATTTATAACTTGATATGACAGGCGAAGTTTTAGTATTTGGGTCCTTTAGTTGAGGTAAAAGGCTGTTCCCGTCCAAGTGTGTAGGCGCTTCAAATCCCGCTAGGTCTACCAGGGTAGGGTATAAATCCATTAAGCTAACTGGTTGTTCGCATATCTTTCCTGCTAGAGACATGCCAGGAGCAGAAATAAGTAAAGGTACTCTCGTAGACCTTTCCCAAAGGGTGAATTTTTCGATATTGTCTTTTTCTCCCATATGCATACCATGATCAGACCATAATACGACAATGGTATTGTCGGTATGTTCAGAGTTTTCATAGGCATCCAATACCCTTCCTACCATGGCGTCAGAGAAAGTGATGGAAGCTGCATAAGACTGGATTATTTTTTTCCATTGATCATTGTCCAATACCCATTTCATTATCCATCTTCGCCCATGGTCAAATGAATCTTCCAAGTCATCTTTTTTACGTTCTGGCAAAACGATGTCTTCCAGCGGATACATGTCGAAATATTTTTGGGGAACTTCCCAAGGGTCATGTGGCTTCCACATTCCCACGGCCAAGAAAAAAGGTTTGTCATGCTGCTGCCCGAGTTGGTACCTGGCCCAGTCTGCTACATGATAATCGGCCATTTTTTCATCAGGAACAGGAATGGCTCCCCAGGTCCACCAACTATTTGCTCCACCTCCAGGGCGGTTTTCATTGTCCACCTCTTCCGGATAGATGACCTCTTCGGGTGCACGGATCTGATAAGGGTGGGAAATATAAGGACTAGGGTAGTAAAAATCCCAGTTTGCTGGTTCTACCTGACTTGTAGCATCCCATGGTGGGGCCTGACTGTGGTAAATTTTTCCTGCCCCCAATGTTTTATAGCCATTTTTTTTGAAGAACTGTTCAAGAGTAGTTACCTTCTTTAGTGCTTCAAAATCCCGCCATTTAGGCCCGTCTCCCCAGTATACGTTTTCGGCCCCAGAACGGGCGTGATGTACTCCACTGAGGATAGCCGCTCTCGTTGGCGCACAAGCCGGAGCTGGAGTATGTGCATTGGTGAAAATCATTGAAGCTGCAGCCAGTCGGTCTATATTAGGGGTGTGAATTTTCATTCCCGTGTGGCCAGACAAAAAGCCAGCCCAGTCATTCATGTCATCCACCGCTAAAAACAAGATGTTTGGTTTCTCCTCAATTTGTTGCTGTGGAGGGTTGCAATTGCTGAGTAGCAGCAAAGTCAAGACGAATAGGGAAAAGCGGAATTTTAGTGGTAAACTGTTCATAGGTGATGGAGGAGGATTATTAGTGGTACAAGAAGTTGCAATTAAAACACAGTGATGATCTGGTTATATGGCTGTATTAGATAATAGCTATGCTATTGTATGTTTTGGAGTGAAATAGGGTTTAGTTAAGGCTTTTTAAGCCTATAATGTTAATTTTTGTTTTTCACTTATGTGTTAAACCCGGATTATGTAATAGAATTCGTGATGAGTGTTGCAATCGCAAGAAAATCAGGCTGTTTGGAGATTTTAGCATAGCACCGCTATGGTGAAATTGAAAACAGCAACGAAGTGGCTGATTTTAAAGCGATTTCAGCACATAATAGATTGTCTATTGCATATTTCGGGTTAAATTAGCAATAATTTTTTTATGCTGTGGAAATAAATTAATTAGTTCTAATCTGGATTTTAGTTCAAAGTCTACAAAGCTAAACCCCGGAGAGACTGTGCAGCCCACTAAAGAACAGGAATTCTTATTGATTACCTCTGCGCCAAACCAATAACCTCCTGGAACGATAAATTGAGGGACTTCGCCTTTAATTAAATCTCGTCCGATAAGGTGCTCTTCATGTATTCCTGATTCTGATATGGTGTGTAGTCTGATTGGAGAGCCGTCATAAAAATGCCAAATTTCGTCTTGTTTTATCCTATGGAAAGCGGAAAAATTATTTGAAGTCAGTAAAAAATAGATACAGGTTGAATAATTTCTATTGCCTTTATAATCATCCGGTAAACAGTCTTGTAGGATTTCACCGGAACTTCTATAAGTTTCTTTGAAATATCCTCCCTCAGGGTGTGGGGCCAAACCTAATACGTCAATTATTTTATTGATTGAATTTTCATGCATTTATAAATATACTAATTTTTTTAATTGCTTATTTAGCCGTGTTTTTTTAGAAAGATTTGTTGATTACAAATTTTTTATGCGTTACAATTTTGTTTCTTTAACTCGGGTTATGTAATAGGATTTCTCCGTCCTGACCAATGTCAGGGGTGATAGCCTGTCCCGTGTTTACGGGAAGTGTTGCAATCGCGAGACAATCGGTCGGTTTGGAGATTTTAGCATAGCACCGCTATGGTGAGATTGAAAACAGCAACGAAGTGACTGATTTTGAAGCGATTTCAGCACGTAATAGATTGTCTATTGCATATTTCGGGTTTAAAGGGTTTCCCCGGTTAACGTTTTCAAACCATGAATAGGTTATTTACGCTCAAATGGTGATTTAGAGCTGGCTTAAAACATAAAAGGTGGCTAAAGTATCAGGAGTTAAACTCTTAATACTTTAGCCACCCATTCAAATGGTTCTCCTATGTAGTGAATCAATAAGCCACTGGTTCAGCTACAGTATATTCGCTCGTTTCGGTAAAGGTTCGACCAAACATGTCCTTGGCCCTTACAGTGATTTTATGTTTGCCTACCGATAATTTGGTATCTATACTGCCTCTCCAAAGGTGGGTGGCATTAACTGGGTTGGATGGTCTTCTTCCTGGTTCTAATTCTTCCATCAGATCCCATTCCATTACAGCCGCTGCATAGGAAGGGTCAGGGGCTTCCACCCAGTTCATTTTTTTCCAAGGACCGTTGTCAATTCTGTATTCAACTAGATCATTTTTATCTCCCATATAGAAGTTGGCAAAGATGCCTGAACCTGTGCCTCTGTTGTTGGCTACTACTTTAGGGTTAAAGATCTTTATTTGGTGTCCTTTAGGTGCTCCGATTACCTGATAATCGATTTTGTATTGGTTGTCTTCTATATGCAATAGGGCATATCCTTTTGGAGTGCCATCGCGCATGGTGGAAATGGGCACCCCGTCTTCATTTATCTTCCCGGAATACCAATCGCCAGAAGTGGTTCCTGCATTGTACTCATGAAAAGGATTACGACCTTTCCATCCGTCCTCTTCGGTGTAGAAATTATGGCGTTGCAAATGGGTATGTGCGGATAGGGCCAATACATTTTGGTAATCCTTCAATAGATCAAAAACTTTTTGTCGGTCACTGTTCCTGAAACCATTTTCATTGATGTGGAGAAAGGGGATATGAAAGGACAAAACAATCAATTTGTCTTTGTCTACATGCTTCAGGTTATTTTCTATAAAGTCCAACTGGGTTTTTGTAAAACCACCCCAATAGCCTTTGCTATCCCTGGGATCTGGATAAAGGATGTCATCCAAAATGATAAAGTGAGCATTTCCATGGTTGAAAGAATAAGTGGAAGGCCCAAATACCCTTTCAAAAGATTCATCAGAATGCTCGTCTATGGTGGCATCATAGTTCATGTCATGGTTGCCCATTACATTGTGCCAATGCCAACTTGTCCTTTTTAGGATCTCTACATATGGTGGATGTAAATCCAGGTCATCTCCTGCCAGATCCCCAAGACTGATACCAAAGCTGATATTACTTTCCATCTTTGCCTTATCTACTACTCCTTTAGCAAATTGATCCAATTCTGTAGTGTTATAAGGTTGTGGGTCACCAAAAATCATAGCAGTAAAATTTTTAGGCTCTTCGATTTTATGAAGGGCAAAATTTATTGATTTTGGGAGTTTACCTGTAGGTTCGGTTCCTTTGTATTTGAGTTCTGGGGATCCTTCGGGTTTGTGGATATAATAAAAATCAGGGAGTTGGTTTTCTCCAACTGGTACTTTAAAACCGCTAGGTTTAATAACAAAGATAATATTGTCGGACCCTACCGGTAAGGAGTATTTTCCTTTACTGTCTGTGAGTACCACTTCTTTTCCGTTGCTAACTCCCACTTCTGGAATGCCTTTTTCTCGGCGTTCTTTTTTTCCATTTTGATTACTGTCTTCATAGACATATCCTACTACATTGTTTTGTGCCAGTAGGCTAAAACTGAGACTGATGGCCCAGCAAAAGCTGATTAGTTTTTTCATGAGCTATTGTTTGTTTAAAATACCTGGGAAGAGGAATGACTGAACTATCCTAATTCCGGAATGAAAATCAAATATAGAGAATGCCCTAATCAAGGATTAGGGCAGCCTATTAAATAAAAGTTATTTTTCAAACACCCAGTATTAACAACCAGGTTATATTGGGATATTGTTATCAGCGACTTCCTTTATTGTGAAACACAACCAAACCATCTTTTCCGGCCACCACAATGTCTTTCATTCCATTGCCATTTAAGTCAGCAACAGAGAAATACAGACCGGCCCCCTTGCCTTCTCCAAATGGCCCATAGCTGATCACATTTTTGGTAAATGACTCTCCATTCCACTTGAAATAATACATTCCCATCCAATCATTCCCTCCGGGATCATTGCCATTGTGGGCACGGTAGCGTTTACCAGTAACCAGTTCCATTTCTCCATCGTTGTCTATGTCTACCCATTCCATGGTATGGTATTGGGATTGGTAGGGGTCGATGGCATGTTTTTTAAATGTTATGGTATTACCCTCTTTCACTTGTTCATACCAATGCAATCCATAATCATGGCCCTGACCAACAATGAAGTCATTCAAACCGTCTTTATTCACGTCAACCACAATGATCGGAACACTTGCACCACCTAGTTCAAAGCTTTTATGTAGTTTCCATGTTCCGTTTTTCAAATCTTTTGGTGCTTCTAGCCAGCCTTCAGGTATGATAAAATCTCCTCTTCCATCTCCATTTAGATCGCCAAAGCCCAGGCCATGACCGTGTTTTTCAGTTACTGGATGTTTTTCAAACTTTGCTGTTCCTTTGCCTGCTGCATTACGGATTAAAGTATAATAAGCCAGCGGTTGATTCGGAGTGTTGGGGACAATGTCCAGGTGACCGTCTCCATCTACATCCCAGGCTCGTGTGGTTTCTACATTGCCGGGATTGGCAATTTCATGAGCTGCCCATTCTTTATTATTACCCGGATTTTCCATCCAATAGAGGGTCTTACCAAACCATCCACCAGTGACATAGTCCATATTGCCATCGCCATTGACGTCCATAGGGATGGTAGAAAAATCATCGAAGTATTCACTTATCCGTTTTACCTGACCGATCAGTTGTCGTTTGGTAAATTCTGGGCCTTTGTACCAATAACTACCGGATACAATGTCCAGTTGTCCATCTCCATCTACATCGAAGACACCTGCCGATTCGGCCGTTTCCATAGCAATAAGTTGCTTTTCAAAAGTTATGGGCTTGGGATCATTGCTCAATCCTGCCAGTATAAGTGCGATATTAAGGGTTAGATTCATGCTTTAAAGATAAGCGTTTATCTATCACAACTATCCTGTACTGTCTAGTTTTGTAGGAATGGTAAGATTAATCTTTGTTCAATTAATATTAATACCCTAAAGGGAAGTGAGGCTGTGGTGAAGTTTTACTCAGTAAGTGAAATTGAAACTTTTAGCCTTTTGGTAGACAAGTACCAATTGAGGGTATAAATAAAAACGGCCAGGCCAATCATTTCCATGGTTTCTTCGGCTGTATAAAGTAATCTGTAGCCAAAGCTCACCCCATTCGTATCCAAGGTTTCAATACTCAAAATCTCTAATCCTAGTGCCCCTGAAATATATATAATAGCTGAAATCAGCATTAGATTCATTAATTTTCGATTGAGGCTTTTAAAGAAAGGAACATAGATTTGCCCTAAAAGGAAAAGAACAATAGCAAAAATACAAAGCGAGAAATATAAGGGGTAGCCTGATAGGGTTGGTTTTCCCTCGAAAAAGGTGAAGAAGAACTCATGTATTGATGCGGCTTCATCCAGAGTGAAGAAAAAAAAGAGTAAAGTCAAACCTAGCCAACCGGCATAGCGTCTGTTTCTTGTCTTTTTATAAAATGTGATGAGAAGTAATAATAAAGAGGAGGCTAATAGAAGTAAGGAGGAAAAGAAGGTGGGTACATTTGCTTCCTGATTAAAGTCGAAAAGGCGAATTATAAATGAATGTAAGGGATTGTTACCTTTATCATTTATGTTAAGATAAATACTAAAGATGTTTAATAGTAACAATACAGCGATTGCCACCAACAAAGCCTTGAATAGCTTTTTAGCTGGAATAATAAATTTCATTGGGGTAAATAATAGGTTCGTAGGAATTGTAGGGGCAATGGTTAATTTAAAGAAAAAAATATTCTTATCAAAAAATAAGTCCTGTAACCTTAAAAGAACATGGTCAATGCTGTCAAGCATTGGCCATGTTAGGAGTGTTTTTAATTTTCTAAAAGCCAGTTGTTTACCCTGGGGTTGAAGTCGTCAATGTTCTCCCAGTGGAAAGCATGACCACTTTCAGGGTAGCTATGTAAGTCCGCATTTGGAATCAAAGTAGCTACTTCCTTAGTCATCCAAGGAGGGGTGAACTTATCTTCTTCTCCTCCGATAACGAGAACTGCTTGGCTAATGTTTGGCAGTTCGTCTAGTACATAGTGGTCCATACAAGCTGCTGCCTGTCCCTCTAATCCGATAAGTGGTTGAGGGTTGGTGTCATTTTTAGCATTTTCCCGATCCTCAAGCATTCCTTGATAGTTCTCTTCATCGTCAAAGGAGGCTTTTGAGAAAATTAGCAGTTGAATGTATCTGCTAAATTCCTCTGGCCTTAACCTGGCTTTAATGTCTATCATATGCTTAAAGATATCTTTGGCGGTATTGTCACATCTAGCCCAAGGACACATGAGCACCATGGCTTTGACCAGCTGTGGATGCCTGATAGCGAGTTGCTGGGCGATTGTGCTTCCCATAGATACACCTACCACCTTTACCTTATCTAATTTCAAGTGCGCAAGTAAACCTGCACAGTCATCAGCCATTTGGGCTGTTGAATAAGGGCCGGGAGGTTTGTCCGATTGTCCTACACCACGATTATCTACAACGATACATCGGAAAGATTGCTTCCAATATTCCAGGTGCTTTTTCCAGACTGCTCCAGGTGCAGTGATTCCCATGATAAGAAGCAGGGGTTCACCTTGTCCACTTTCCTCATAATAGAGGTTAATTCCATTGGTTTTAACGGTAGGCATTGGCTATTTCAATTTTGGGATAAGTGATTTTTGCACCCATTTACCATCGTGGAGCGTAACAAAATCAGGGTCTTTTAAAGCCTCTTGACCTTCATCCTCACAAATGATCCAACCATCAAATTTTTCGTCTTTTAGCCATTGTGTAATGCCTGTTAATTCTACTTTTCCATTGCCCATAAGGGTGAATTCAGGGTTTCCATCCCAATCTTTGTAGTGAACGTGATTGATCAGTGAACTGTATTCCTTCATCTTTGCCAAAGGATCCATACCTGCATTGATAATGTGTCCTACATCAGGGCACCAACCAGTAACTTTCGGGTCTAGGGATTCTAGAATTACTTTGTAGTCCTCTTCTGTTCGGGTAATGGAAGTATGGGGAGAGTTGGGGTGGAAACTGCTCGTTACGCCTTGGTCTGTTGCTCTGGCCGATACGGTATTGACGATGTCTACCAGGTTTTTTCTTCGTTGAACGAGCTCATGCCTTCCAGTAGGTATCTGCACGGTACACAATACGGAACCGGGAAATCGGGACAAGAGTTTAATGGCTTCATCAGCAATTTTTTTCTCTTCATCAGTTTCTTTGCTTTCGTTCCAATCCAAAGCCAAGGCCACTGCAGCAAGTGAGATGTTTTCTTTTTTAAGCTTTTCCTCTAATAGGTCTGCATCAGCCAAAGGACCCATCCATGTGAAAATTGGCTGAATTCCGGTAAAACCTGCTTTAGAGATCACCTCTATCATATGGCCAAGTTGGCCTTTGTAGGTTTCCCCATTGTTACTCATGAACCAAGTGTAAACTTCGGCGCCGAAGCGAAAGGGTAAATCAGACATTTTTTATGGTTATTTAGGTTATTGTTTTTTTAATAAATACAGGGGTTCAAACTGAAAAGAGCTCTAGAGACCGTGTTTTTCTCCCATCATTTTAATGAATTTGTAGCCGTTTTCGGCCATTTCCCAAGGTTCAGAAAAATCTCTCCAAACACCAATTGAGTTGGCAAAGTCGGGGTCATTTCTGGTGAACCCTTCTATGGTCAGCCATCCTTTAAACTTTATCTCAGCTAAAGTTGCGAAGGTATCGTCCCAAGGGACATGACCTGAGCCCGGTGTGCCTCTGTCGTTTTCACTGATGTGTACATGGTGTAAAACAGGTGCTATTTTTCTAATGGCATCTCCCAGGTTTTTTTCTTCAATATTAGCATGGTGAGTGTCAAACATTGCCAAAACATTCGGGTGATTTGTTTTATTGATCAGATGCAGCAATTGGTCCATGGTGTTGCACAAGTAACATTCGAAACGATTTAAGGCTTCGGGGGTAAGTACTATTTCTGCCTGCTTTGCATGTTCTCCTGCTTGGTACAAAACTTCTGCGCTTCTACTGTATTCATCCTCATTAGGGGCTCTTTGGGCAAATGTAGAGAAGGCAGAGTGGAAAGGGCCACAGATTACCTTTGCTCCTAAATCATGAGAACGGTCTATGGTCCATTTCATTTTGTCCAGGGCTTTTGCCCTTACTTTAGCATCAGCGTCTATAGGGTTTTCATCAGGTCCTAGTACGAAAACAGTACTGCTTTCAAGTCCAGCATTCGCGGTGAATTCCCCAATTTCCTTGTATGCTTTTGCATCCGGTGAACCTACGAAAAATTCCACCCCATCATATCCTATCTCTTTTAGTCTTTCAATGATGGGTTTTAAATCATCAGAAACTGAAGCAGACCATGCAAGGACATTAAATCCAATCTTATTCATTATATGTTATATATTTTAGGCTTTAAAAATTATTCGAAATCAGTAACTTTCATTCCATGACGGAAATTGTCAAAACCAAACATCGTGGGCGCATAATTGCCAACAATTGTAACTTCCGCTTTTTCAGGAATTTTTTCTTCCATTCCCAATCCCCAATAGCTGGCATTTACAATTAATCGACGTAAGTCTTCACTTAACAAGTCAATGGATGCTCCAAGTGTGCTGGCAAACACTTTTCCTTTTTTACCACCTTCTATTTGGTAACTTTTTGTCCATACCACAGGCATTAGCGATTTTTTCCAGTTGATGGGTGCTTCTGCATTCATTCCGGCTGTAGATGCTCCATGGATCAATACCTCTGCATCTTCACCTAAGGAAGTAACTGTATAAACATCTGAAGCAGCCCAGATATCTGCCACTCCATTTAATAGTGGGTTTTTAGCGGAAACTTGGATGCCATCTAAAAGGGCACGTGTGCCTTCTACCGCATGGTGTCCGTGGTGAGCCACCCAGGTTTCACCCAATATTTTTTTACCAAAACCTTTTTCCCAGCCCGGTACTTTACTTTGCCAATGGTACTTTGCATAAGGACTCTTATTGTCTTTACTATAAGCGAAAGCATGAGTGGATGTCCGCAAAGCAATCAAAGGTTTGCCGGATTTAAGGTAAGCGTCAAAATATTTCATTTGCTCGTCAGGGAGTTCCCTGAAACGCAAAAGTATAATGACTAAATCAGCCTCTTCAAGGTGTTCCATTCCAGGGATGTTGGTCTTATAGTTTGGGACAACTTGGTTGTTTTCAGGGTTAATGGCAAAAAGAACAGTGGTGTTAAAACCATGGTGTTTGGAAAGTATTTTAGCCAACATTGGCAGTCCTTCCTCAGACCTGTATTCATCATCGCCACTTATTAGAACGACGTTTTTTCCTTGTCCAGCACCATTTTCTCCTTTAAACTGTAACAGAAGTTTGTCCCCCTGAGCAAATGTCAAACTTGCTGACAAAATAAAGGTAAAAATAAAGAGGGTAGCTACTTTGAGGCTATTGCTTTTAAATTGGTTTTTTGTATTCATTTATATTAGGTGTTATTTCAAGAATTAAAGTAAGAAAATTGTTTGGAAGAATCCTTCATTTATTCAAATAGATACAGGTAATCTGGGATAAAAGGAGCGAAAAGCACAATTGATTTCATTTTTTTTCTATTTCCCTTCCAAAGATGGCCCTAAAAGGAATTAATAGGTTTATAATTTGTACGCATTATACCTTTGCACGAGAGAATTCATTTTTTATTTATTCCAACAAAATCTCCCAGCCTTAACTTTGAGTCAAAGATTTCAAAGATAGGTGTTCTTATCCAGTTGTCGTAGGCCAAATCTCCTACTGAGTTAGCTGCCTAAGGCTGGATTTCTCCTTTACCTATGAGTCTGATAAAGTAAAACAGCAAACATTACTCCTAAAGAGCATATTTGGTTGAGTTAAACTTTCCTAACTGCAGTTAATTAACGCAATGGTAAGTTTATAATGTTAATTGTATTTACCCTATGGGTTTTCCATATTTACTGTGTGATTGAAATTTAAATTGATTTTTAAATGTATTATCTATTATTATCTTAGGGTTAAAATTAAAAATTAATAGCTATGTCTTTTAGAAAGCAGTCTTCATGGATGCTGGCAATGGTGCTGGTTTTGTTATTTTCCTGTCGTTCATCAGACCAGAAAGAAATGGAGGAAGAAGAAGTGTATCTTTTTTCCTATTTCACTGGAAATGGTGAAGATGGGTTGCATCTCGCCTATTCTAAAGACGGCTATACTTTCAAAGCCATGAATGATGGGGCTTCTTTATTGACACCTAAAGTAGGTGAAGATAAGCTAATGCGGGACCCTTGTATAATTAAAGGCGGAGATGGACTGTTTCATATGGTTTGGACGGTTAGTTGGAAAGAGAAAGGAATAGGTTATGCTTATTCCGAAGACTTGATCAACTGGTCAGAGCAACAGTTTATACCGGTAATGGCCCATGAACCGAATGCCCGCAATACCTGGGCGCCCGAGGTTTTTTATGATGATGAGGAAGAGTTGTATCTTATCTATTGGTCCACCACCATAACTGGTCTTTATCCTGAGACACAATCTCAAGAGGACAACGCCTACAATCACAGGCAATATTATGTGACGACAAAAGATTTTAGGACTTTTTCAGAAACCAAGTTGTTCTACGAGCCAGGCTTTAATGTGATTGATGGTACTATTCAGAAACTTGAGGATAAATATTATCTTTTCGTGAAGGATGAAACCCGAGAGCCAGCGAAGAAGAATATTCGCATAGCTGTAAGTAAATCGCTTACCGATGGCTATGGGGATGCAGGCGAGCCAATTACCGGGGAATACTGGGCTGAGGGTCCCACGATTACTAAAGTTGGTGATCAATGGATTGTCTATTTCGATAAATATACAGAACACAGTATGGGAGCAGTGATGTCCTCAGATCTGGAAAACTGGACGGATATTTCTGAGAAAATAAGTTTTCCTGAAGGTACCAGGCATGGCACAGTATTTAAGGTAGATGCGTCCTTTTTGGATGAATTGTTGCTGAAGATGAAGTAATATTATGAATTTTAGATTAGTAAATTTTTAAAAATAAACTTAAAATAAAGCTTTACTTCAAAGATTTTATTGTGAGGTTCAATTCCATATGAATTAGTATTTACTGATGAGCAAAGAGGAATAGATGATATCATTTCTAACAAAATGTTTTCAAGATCCTGTTGCTTGACTCCCTTATCTTCAATGAGGACTTTAGAATGATTTGTTCTGCTTTTTGTTCTCCATCGTTTTCGATATGTTGGATTTCTTGTATTAACTTTAGTGTTGATTTTTCACCAATTTCAAATCCAGGTTGGTAGACTGAACTTAATTGAGGTCTTGTAATTTCACACATTTCAGAATCACTAAAACCAATAATGCAAACTTTTTCAGGGACTTTAATCCCATTATCTTGGCAGGCACCCAGTGCTCCGATAGATAAAATGTCACTGACACCAAAGATTGCGTCAAAAAGCTGGCCTTCTTTAATCACTTTTTCTACTAGATGGTAGGCTTCAGGTCTTGTTATGTGAGGACAGCTCTTAATATTAGAAGAGTCTAGAGGAATGTTGTATTTTTCTAGGGCATCTTTATAACCATTAAAGCGCTCTATTGTATTAAGAGGATCCTTCGGTCCTTTGAGAAAAAGGATGTTTGAGCAGCCCTGATGAATCAGATGTTCGGTGGCTTGAAAAGCACCTTCCCTATCGTTAATAATGACATGGCTTATCGTATCTGTGTCGAGTACTTTGTCAAACAATACTAATGGTATATTGAACTCTTCAAAGATTTTAAAATGATCAAAAGATTTGGTTTCATCCGAAAGGCAAACCAATAACCCATCAACATGGGATGAAAATAGCAATTTTGCGTGTTTTCTTTCGAGTTTTAGTTGTTCTTGGGATTGAGTGAGTAGTACTGAATATCCATGGTTTTCGGCAGTTTGCATTATTCCCTTAATAACACTAGAGAAGAAAAAGTGCACAACTTCAGGAATGATTACTCCTATAATATTTGATTTGTTTTTGCGCAGGTTGAGTGCCAGGTTGTTGGGGATATAATGAAGTTCATCTACAAGCTTTAGTACTGCCGTTTTTGTCTCCTTACTGATATCAGGATAATCTTTTAATGCTCGGGAAACAGTAGGTACAGAAACGCCTAATTTGGAGGCTATTGTCTTTAAAGTTACACGTATTTTAGGCATAATTTTGGAGTTATTTGTTGAAAGGATTTATGTCAGATTAGGTGTTTTTAATTTAGAATTATTATAAATTAAAAATAATTTTTAACCGAAATCGGTTACGTAATCGATTACGTAATATTACATATTTTATTGCTATTGACTATTAACCGAATGTTTTTCATGTTTGAGGCATAAATAATATTTGGCCAGAGTATTATTCACTTATCAGTTTGATAATTAATTCAAGTCAATTACTTAAATAATGACCCAATCATGACAATTATTCAAAATAATATTAAAAGAACATTTATCATCGCCATAGGAGCATTAATTTTTTTTATAAATGATTTTAATGCCTTTGCTCAGATATCAACCAAGCTATCTGGAACCATTACAGATCAGCAAACTGGGGAAGCTATTATTGGCGCCCTTGTAAGTTTGGAAGGCACTTCTCTTGGAGCAATTTCAGACTTTGATGGGAAATATAATTTGGAAACAAATTTAGAAGGGGAGCATATCTTGAAGGTTTCTTTTTTAGGGTTTTCAACTATTGAGGAACCTGTAGTTTTAGGACAAGGTGATATTTCCAGAGATTTCCAGATGAGTGCGGACCTTGTTGGTTTGGATGTAGTCATAGTAACAGGAAATACAGATCCTAAAACCGCCATTGAATCAAGTATTTCTGTGAGTTCTATAAGGACAGACCAATTTAATCAGGCAGCACCAAGATCCACTGCAGAAATTTTCAGAAATCTACCTGGAGTGAAAACAGAGGCAACAGGTGGAGAAGGCAATGCAAATATTACTGTCCGAGGAATACCTATCGCCACAGGAGGTGCTAAATTCTTACAATTACATGAAGATGGACTTCCAGTGATGCAGTTTGGTGATATTTCATTTGGTAACGCCGATATATTCTTAAGAGCAGATAATACGATTGACAGAATAGAGGCGCTAAGGGGAGGATCGGCATCAGTACTTGCAAGTAATTCTCCTGCGGGCGTTATCAATTTTATAAGCAAATCAGGTAAAGTTGAAGGTGGTTCAGTTGCAACCACAGCTGGGCTGGATTACAATACATTCAGGACTGACTTCGAATATGGTGCTCCTATTGGAGAAGATATGAACTTTCACATAGGCGGGTTTTGGAGACAAGGAGAAGGCCCTAGGGATGCAGGCTATAATGCAAATTCTGGTGGGCAAATCAAAGCTAATTTTACTAAGAAATTTGATAAAGGTTTTGTTAGACTGTATTTTAAGCATCTCAACGACAGGTCTATTGGTTACCTTCCTATGCCAGTGCAGGTGACAGGGTCAAATAGTTCTCCTGTATTAGGGAATGTTAATAATTTCAACGCGCTTACCGGAACTCCTCATTCACCTTATTTAATGACTAATTTGAGTATGGGAGCAGATGGGAACTTGAGAAGGAGTAGTCTTCAGGAAGGGATGAATCCTATATCTACTGCAATTGGAGGTGAGTTTAACTTTTTCCTAGGCAATGATTGGTCTATCGTCAATAAATTCAGACAGCAATTTAATACAGGACGTTTTGTGTCCCCTTTTCCTTCAGAAGTGACTGATGCCCAGTCGATGGCTAACTCAATTGGAGGTGATAATTCGGTCTTAAGTTATGCTAATGGCCCAAATGCAGGAAATATAATAAGTAATCCATCCGCATTAAATGGCAATGGACTGGCTATGAGAATACACCTTTTTGATGTGGACTTCAATAATTTCAATAACTTTTCCAATGATTTACAACTGTCAAAGGAAATGGACAATGTCAATTTTACTTTTGGTTTTTATAAAGGTATCCAACATATCAATATGTCTTGGTTGTGGAATTCTTACCTGATGGAAGTTAACTCCACCAATGCAGCTTTACTAGACGTTTCGAGTGCAGATGGTAATACTACTTATACTGAAAATGGACTTACCGCTTATGGGGTTCCTTTCTGGGATAATTGCTGTACTAGAAATTATGATGCAGTTTATGATGTGAATGCACCTTACATAAATACCAGTTTTGAATTCGGTGAGCTATCTCTTGATGCGGGTTTGAGGTATGATTATGGTAGCGCTTTTGGTACTTATGCAGGCGCTGTACAATCTGCTATAGATATGAATCGAGATGGGATGATTTCAGTGCCTGAGCAAAGTGTATCCTCCGTGGATAATGCAAATGCAAACCCAATTAATTACGATTGGAGTTACCTTTCTTACTCTTTGGGTTTGAATTACAAAATCTCAGATAGTCAGGCAACTTTTGCAAGATATAGCCGTGGTGGTAGGGCTAATGCTGATAGGTTATTGTTTGGCCCGGGAATAGCTGCTGACGGATCTGCTGTAGGTGGATTAAATTCTGATATGGTTACGCAAATGGAAGCTGGTTTTAAATATAAATCACCTAAAATAGGTGTTTTCGGAACAGCCTTTTATTCAAATCTCGAGGAACAAAATTTTGAAGCAACTACTCAACAGTTCTTTGACAGAGAGTATACAGCCTTAGGACTAGAACTTGAAACAGCAGCACGATTTGGGAAATTTGATGTGAGAGGAAGTGTTACTTGGACAAAGGCTGAAATCTCAAAAGATAAATTAAATCCTGAAATAGAGGGGAATACTCCAAGGAGGCAGGCAGATTTTATTTATTACCTGACGCCATCTTATAATTTTAAAAAGGGTACTGTAGGGTTTAACCTTATAGGTACTACCGATATGTATGCTCAGGATAATAACGATTTGGTAATGCCGGGATATACTCAAGTGAATGCTTTTGCTTACTATGATATAGTAGAGGGGCTTTCGATTGGTGTTAACTCCAATAACTTGTTTAATGCATTTGGATTGACAGAGTCAGAGGAAGGTTCCATTACAAACGGAGCTACAAATGTGATAAGGGCTAGATCTATCAATGGTCGTACAACCTCTGTTACACTTAAGTTTAAATTTTAGGCATATGATTGGGGGGGTGGTCAGAAATGACTGCCCTTTTCAATTTAATGAATTAGATCGTGAAAAACCAGATACAACTAATAACCTATGCCAATAGGCTTGGAGACAATGGATTAAAAGGAATCCATAAATTAATTAAGAACGAATTTAAAGATGCATTTGGAGGGATTCATTTATTGCCTTTTTATTTTCCTATTGACGGTGTAGATGCCGGGTATGACCCAATTGATCATACAAGGGTAGACGAGAGGATTGGTTCATGGACGGATGTTTCCAAAATGAGTACAGATTTTGATATATTGGCAGACATTATAGTAAACCACGTTTCTGCTCAATCTAAGGAGTTTAAGGATGTGGAAGAAAAAGGTGTTGATTCCCCATTTTTTGATTTATTCCTGACCAAAGAAAAAGTATTCTCTGAGGGGGCTTCGGTAGAGGATATTGAGGCTATTTACAGGCCCAGACCCAGTATACCATTTACGAAAAAAACAATTGCAAATGGGGAATCAATAAATTTATGGACTACTTTTACAAGTAACCAGTTGGATATAGATGTTTTGCATCCATTGGGTGAGGCCTACCTGAATTCCATACTTGAAAAATTTAGTCAGGCAGGCATTAAGATGATTAGATTGGATGCAGCTGGATATGCAATTAAGAAGGCAGGTACTTCTTGTTTCATGCTTCCAGAAACCTATAAGTTTCTCGATAAATTTGCAGGGAAAGCAAAGCGATTAGGAATGGAAGTATTGGTTGAAATTCATTCTTATTATCGAGAACAGATTAAGATTGCACAGAAAGTTGACTTTGTCTATGATTTTGCCTTGCCCCCATTAGTGCTTCATAGTATAAGAAGTAGAAGATTTACGGAGTTAAAGAACTGGCTGGAAATAAGTCCGAGGAATTGTGTGACAGTATTGGATACACATGATGGTATAGGAGTGATAGATGTTACAGGGAGTAATGGTAACCCAGGTTTACTAACTGATGAAGATGTGGACCTTTTAGTTCAGAGTATTCATAAAAATGCCAATGGGCAGAGCCTTGAAGCAACTGGAGAAGCAGCATCTAACCTTGATCTTTATCAGGTCAATTGTTCCTTTTATGATGCCCTTGGTAAAAATGATCAGGATTATCTGATAGCCAGGGCTATTCAATTTTTCTGCCCAGGTATACCTCAGGTGTATTATGTGGGATTGCTTGCCGGAGAAAATGACATGAAGCTGCTCAGAAAAACTAAGGTAGGGCGTGATATTAATAGGCACTATTATGAAAATGAGGAAATAAGGATGGCTTTGGAAAGGGATGTAGTTAAATCCCTGATAAAGCTAATGAAGTTCAGGAACAATCATCCTTCATTTGAAGGCGATTTTATTATTGAAAAAAGTGATTCCGATGCACTTATTCTAACATGGGTCAAGGATGAGTTTAAATCAACACTTAATGTTGATTTTGAGGAGAATATTTTAAGAATAAGTTATTCAGATAGTACGGGAAATTCCATGCTTCAACTATTCTAGAAAAATCAATGACCAATAAATTCAAATTATCGTTTTGGCAGATTTGGAACATGAATCTGGGTTTTTTCGGAATCCAGTTTAGCTTCGGACTTCAACAAACTGCAGTTAACCCTATTTTTTCATTTTTAGGAGCAGACCATGCTCAACTTCCATTATTGAATTTGGCAGGTCCTGTAACGGGACTTATCATCCAACCTATAATAGGGGCCATTTCTGACAAAACCTGGGTGCCAGGCTGGGGGAGAAGAAAGCCTTTTTTTATGATAGGTGCGATTATAGCAAGCCTTAGTTTGTTTGCTTTCCCCTACAGTTCAGAACTTTGGTTTGCCGTAGGCTTACTTTGGATACTTGATGTGGGAAACAATACTGCTATGGAACCTTACAGGGCGCTAGTGGCGGATAAGTTACCTGAGGAGCAACTGACTTATGGTTTTCAGATGCAAAGCCTTTTCGTAGGGGCAGGAATTACTATCGCCAACTTTTCCATATTTCTGTTTCAGGACTGGTTTTCTCACCATGATATAGCTTCAGAAATTTGTGACCCTACCTCCGCTATGGTTTCAGGAATTCCAACTTGGGTTTATTATTCTTTCTTTCTAGGGGCAGTTGCTTCAATGGGTACCATTCTTTGGTCAGTAATCAAGACCCCCGAAATCCCGCCCTCTGAAAAAGAGCTGGAGATATTGAAACGCAACAATGACATACCTTTTTTAAAAAAAGCAACTGCTCCTATTTTAGAAATTATAGGGGCAATAGCCGATATGCCCAAATTGTTAAAAACCTTATCTGTAGTCTATTTATTTCAATGGTATGCCTTATTTATTTACTGGCAATTCATTACACCGATGTTGAGAACCTCTATATATGGAATTAGCAATAATGATATATTAAAATTTGAGACGATCAAAGCGCTGTGCATGAGTGGCTCGGTGGTAAGTCCGGCTGATTTAGAATTTGCTGAAGGCATACAACGTTTGTCTGAACAGGCATTATCCCAAACAGGCTTGATGAACGGGACTTATAATTTGGTTACCATGATTGTTGCATTGGCTCTAGTACCACTTGCTGCCAAGTTCGGTAATAAGTTAGTATATGTGTCTAGTCTTTTTTTAACAGGTATTGCAATGTTAGTACTTCCTTTTATTCAGGATGAAATTCTATTGCTTCTTCCCATGATTTTATTGGGGATCGGATGGGCGACCATAATGGGCGTCCCTTATTCCATTGTCTCCAAAGTTATTCCAAATGAAAGGCGAGGAGTATACATGGGGATTGTAAACATGATGATAGTGGTGCCTATGTTTATTCAAACCGTAACCTTTGGTCCTATAATACATAATTTGCTAAATGACAACCCTGTTAATGCGATCCTTTTTGCTGGAGGTTCATTTATGGTGGCAGGTGTATTGGCTATACGTTTAAATACTTCAGAAAGTAATATATGAAAAATCTTTTTTTAATTATAGTAATTGTAATTAGCCTTGGATGCAAGCATCAGGCGGGGAATAAAATAGTCATTTACGGAAGTGAAAAATGCAATCATTGTATTCAACTCAAGGATGACTTAGACAGTGCAGGAATGCAATATACTTTCTATGATCTAGATGTAAATCGGGAAAAAGAATTGGAGATGATTAATAAATTAAAAAAACATAAAATTCGAGGCAATGTTTCCATCCCTGTCCTTGACCTAAATGGTAAACAATTAATTATAGGGGCAGATTTTAAGAAGTTGCAAAGGGTATTAAAATCAATAAAATAAGCCTGTCTCATGTTTACGGGAAGTGTGGTAATCGCAAGAAAATCAGAAATATTAAATAGGAATCAACTCAAAAATTAGGATAACCTATTCTTTATTAATAGGTTGGTGATAAGAGTGAGTTGGGAGAAAATCTCCTGTCTTCTATTTCTAACTTCTAGATCCTTAAAATATGAGTATAATTTCATCTCGTCCACGGAGGCAATTTAGTATGCCGAAAAGTTATTTGAGGCGTAGAAGGTTTTTTGCATCAATGGTGGTTAGTTTGCCAGGTATGGTAAGGCCAAGGCTTAAAGGCTTGTTTCGTTTATTGAAGTATGGGTTGATTTCTAAGCGGGATAAGGCAATTTAAATCCTCTCTAAAAAAACTTCTATATTCTTCTTGTAAACATAATCAAAAAAATAGGCTTTATTTTGAGGTGTTGCTGGCAGTTATACCTTTGAAGGTTTTGTTGCAGTATCCCCGTTAATTTGGAGAAATGGTTTGGATGCGTATTTCTGCCTAGGCACTCTGACTTTAAAGGTTAAATCTGTTTCTGCTGTCTAATTATTTTTTAGCCCATTTGTGTTTTAGGTACTGAAAGAAAGATGGGCCTTTATCAACTTGGGGAAAATCGTCTCCTAATAAATAGCCATAAGGTTGAAGCGAGGGAATCTTATCGAGGGTGATTTTTAAAATTCCAACCAAGGGGATGAATAGCACCATTCCAGAAATTCCCCATACCGCTCCACCAATCAGTACAGCCAATACAACAGCCAACACATTGACTTTGACTTTAGCACCAACTACCAAAGGCGTGATTAAGTTGTTTTCGATAAGTTGAATTCCCCAAAGTACAGCAAGGGTAAGGATTGGTGCAAGAACTGTGTCAGAGGTAAGGAAAACGTAGAAAATGACTAGAACAGAACTAATGGCCACACCTATATAAGGTATAAGGTTTAATATTGCTATAAACAGGGCAAACAATAAATAATATTTGACGCCAAAAAAGTAAAAATACAGACCGGACAATAGCGCTACAAATAGGGTGACTTTTACCATACCTATCAGATAAGCGTGAATAACCCTACCAACATCACCTACCCATTTTAATATGGCCTCATTTCTTTTGGAAGATACCTTAAGTAAGAAAGCCACAAAAAAATCTCTGTAGTAAAGTAGTAAAAAAATATACAAGGGAATTATTCCGATTAATGTAATCGACTTGCCTGTGTTAAAAAGCGTTTCATTTAGATTCCCATCGGCAAACCATTTGATAGATTGCCACTCTTCTTTGTCTAAAAAACTATTTATGCCAATACTGGATTCTAATTCAGACCAATACTTATTCGTTTTTTCATGCAATAGGGTATTTATTTCAGGAATGTCAGAGAGCAAAAGTACCATTTGATTAATCAGAATATAAATAACTGCTCCCACTAAAGCAGTTACAAATACAATACTGACAGCAATAGCAAAAGACCTGGGTAGAAAAAAGGACTCTAGTTTTTTGCTAACAGGATACAAAGCAAAAGCGAAAAAGATACCCCAAACCAAAGGGACCAATATAAAGGCACCTATATTTAACAACCATAGCAATAAGGAAATGGAGATTAGAGAATACGCTAAATGCTGTATTGGTAGAAGTTTGGCAGTAGACATAGAAAAGCAATTGAATGGAGCAATAAAAATAAGAATTAGTAAAACAGTAAACCAGTAATTCATTTCTAAATGCAGAGGTGCTTGGTTTTCACTATTTTAATAACTATTTCATAAAAATTTGCGTATTACTGGTGATTGATGTAATATTGTAGGATCGAAAAGCAGAAGATTGCCACCCTGGCAGTTTCAGAATTGTCTGTATACCTTTTTATACTTATCAAGATACATACCATTTTATCATTTACACAGTCTAGAATTACATTCACGCGTTTTTTATGTATAACATAGAAGAATTAAGAATCAGGCTACTGTCTGAATTAAAAGAGATAGCAGAGGAGTTGGGGGTAAAAAATTTTAAATCTTTAAAAAAGGAAGATTTGGTTTATGCCATTTTGGACCAACAAGCTATCACCCCTGAGAAATCCCTACCTAGGAAAAAACCATCTAAAGTGGAAGTGGAGATAGAGGCGGATCAAGATATAAAAACACCAAATACCGATATAAAAGAAAGTAAACCGGTAAGCGAAGAAAAGCCAAAGTTTAAAAGGCAAAATGTCACCAAAATTCAGAACGACAGTGCTGAAGGAGTGGATAAAGACATTAAACCTTCCCGACCTGTTAAGGCTAAAGAAAGACCAATCAAGTCTGACGATAGACCTTCCAAACAAGAGGACAGACCTTCTAAATCAGAAGATAGACCTAGCAAACCTGATTCAAAAAAATCAGAAGGTGTAGATAAATCCAACAAGGAGAAGGTGGCGAATAAAAGACCAACTGAAGTTTCTAAAGAGGATGAAAATAAGGGAAGAAGTTTTAGGCCAAGGAGAAGAGCTGTAGTAGACGTTGAAGAAACTAAAACAAGCCAAGATACTAGCAGCAATTCCTCAAATTCTGAACCTGAGTTCACGAAGCGGAAGCCAGCCAAAGAAACCTCAGAAGATCAACCAACTCAAGAGAAAGCTTATTCCCCTAAAAGAAAGCCTTCGGTAACTATTAAAGATTTTGATGGTATTATAGAGAACTCAGGTGTTCTCGAGATAATGTCTGATGGATATGGGTTTTTACGTTCTTTGGATTATAACTATCTGGCTTCTCCAGATGATATATACGTATCTCCTTCACAGATAAAACTTTTTGGCCTGAAAACAGGTGACAATATTCAAGGTCAGATTAGACCTCCTAAAGAAGGCGAGAAGTATTTTGCCTTACTAAAAGTAGGGACGGTCAATGGAAAGACTACAGATGAAATAAGAGATAGAATCCCATTTGAATACCTTACACCATTGTTTCCAGAGGAACGATTGAGGTTGACAACCACACATGATAATTTGTCTACACGTATTGTAGATCTATTTGCTCCAATAGGAAAAGGACAAAGAGGCATGATAGTGGCCCAGCCAAAGACTGGTAAAACGGTGCTTTTACAAAGAATTGCCAACGCAATTGCTGAAAATCACCCTGAGGTTCATTTGATGATTCTATTAATTGACGAAAGACCGGAAGAGGTGACAGACATGGCACGTTCTGTAAAAGCAGAAGTGATCTCTTCTACTTTTGATGAACAAGCTGAAAGACACGTAAAAGTAGCTGCATTGGTTTTAGAGAAAGCAAAGAGAATGGTGGAGTGTGGACACGATGTGGTTATATTGCTTGACTCAATTACCAGACTTGCAAGAGCTCACAATACAGTAGTGCCTTCTTCAGGAAAAATATTATCCGGTGGTGTTGATGCCAATGCCCTACATAAGCCAAAACGTTTCTTTGGAGCAGCGAGGAATGTGGAGAATGGTGGTTCACTTACCATTATTGCTACGGCACTTGTTGAAACTGGTTCTAAAATGGATGAAGTGATCTTTGAAGAATTCAAAGGTACTGGTAATATGGAGCTATCTCTAGATAGAAAACTTTCAAACAGAAGGATTTATCCAGCCATAGATGTTCCTGGTTCAGGTACAAGAAGAGAAGATCTTCTGATGGACAAAGAAGAGATGCAACGTGTATGGATACTTCGAAAAATCATGTCCGACATGACTTCTCAAGAAGCAATGGAATTCTTATTACAGAGGATGAAAGGTACAAGAGACAATGCAGAATTTTTAATTAGCATGAATAGTTAATCTATAAAGCTGTTAAGTTCTATCAAATATTTAAGGCCAATGGCCAAAAAGCAAAAACCCATTTTATACGGGTTTTTGCTTTTTAAACCATAAAAAACACTTTTTGAATACAGATTTTTGATTTTCCTTTTTATTTAACCTTTGTTTTCTCATGCTTTAACCCCAGAAATCCTGCGTTTATCGATTATTCCCCTAAACGGCGGGTTTTGAAGGTACTTTTATACTGTTAATTAAAACAAACAGCAATGAAAGTCCTTTTTAATTCTACTCAGTCATTTAACAGTTTTATTATTGTGATCTTCACGATTGCTATCGGGTTGGCTTCTGAAACTGCCTATTCTCAGGACTTTATAAGTACAAAGGATGGGGAGTGGAAATCGAATAATACATGGCAAAGTTCTACGAGCTGTTCTCAATGGAGCAACTTAAGTAACGGACAACCACCTATTTCTAAAAACTGGGGCTGTGAGGTTACTGTTGTTATTAATCATGAGGTTACATATAATGGGAATATTTCAGGTTTTGGTAGCGGAGTTTTTTCAAGTCTTGAGATTGGGCCAAATGGAAAATTAATTTTTGAAGATAATATCACTATAAACGGTGGAGGATCTGTACCAACAATAACCTTGGCTGAAGGTGCTGAGTTGGTAGTAAATGGAAAATTTGATATTGATAGAGCCGTGGAAATTGTAGTTCCTAACAATGCGAAAATGACTATTAATAATTTTGAAATAGGAGACAATAAGCCAGAAATCACCATTGAAGAAGGTGGAATGTTAGTGGTTAATGAAGAAACCCACGTAAAAAGTAGGAGTATTCTAAACATATTTGGACATTTTCAGACAGTTGATCTTAACTATTCATCAGGTGGAGAAATTAATATTGGTTCATCAGAGTTTTCGGGAGAAGCTGATGTTACTGGAAATATGCTTATTGGAAATGGTTCATTAAACATGTATAAAATGAGTACGCTAATTGTAGGAGGAACTTCTTCTACTGGAAGTAGCGGGTCAATTAATTTGAAGGACCATGCAAGTATCCGTTTAATTGGAGATGTTGATATGGGACATGGTGGTTCAATGACAGTAGAAGGCGATGCTGAATTCTCCTTTGAGTCGAATTATACTACGAGTGGAGGGGCTGATATCAAATTAAAAGACAAGTCAAGAGGAACAATACATGGTAATATTGGGATGACCAATGGTACAATAACTTTGGAAGACAATAGTGAGGTAATGGTAGGAGGAACGCTTGTAGCTAGCGGTGGTGCTAAGGTGAACGGGAAGGATGATGGCGCAATGTATGTTTGTGATTATCCTAACTCCACAAAAGAGACTACCTACCACATTAACCTTAAAGGGAATTCATTTTACGGAAGTGGATGTTTTGCACTACCAGTTGTATGGAAATCATTTGATGTAGAGGTTACCAATGACAATGCCTCTCAACTGGTTTGGGAAACGGCTTCTGAAGATGGTAACAGTCATTTTGAAGTTGAGCGTTCTATTGGTGGTATTGGCAACTTTGAAAAAATCACTGAAATCAATGCCTCAGGATGGACAAATGATGTAAGCAGGTATTCTTTTGAAGACAAGGAATTGAAGGAGTTGGTAGGTATGGTTTATTATAGGATCAGACAAGTTGATTTTGATGGTAATCAGATGGTAAGTGATGTGGTGTCTATCAAGGCTTCTGCTCAGGTTCCTAGCAGTGAACTAATAAAATGGTCTGCCTATCCAAACCCTACGGATGGATCATCATTAAACATTAAATTGGTATCTGGAGATGTTACAGGAACCATTAATGTAAGGTTCTTACAGACTTCCTCTTCTTCAAGCTTTGAAGGTGAAGTAGGGATTGAGCTTGACCAATGGTTACAAACAGTGGTGAGCAATGCCAGTAGAGGAGTAGGTGTTTTGGAAGTTTTTTATCAAGGAGAAGCTTATAGAATGAAAATCATGAAGATTTAGTTTATCACCCATTTTTTTGGATGATTGTATTTAAATAAATTTTTTAAATTAAAAGTAGCTTTCCAATAGGAGGGCTACTTTTAATTTTACCCCAAATTGAAAAAGCGGTGACCTGCGATTTAAACCTATTCAATCATAAAGGGACACTCTAATTACAGTGGATTACTTTTAAACCCGAAATATACAAAAGACATTCTATTACGTGCTGAAATCGCTTTAAAATCAGCCACTTCGTTGCTGTTTTCAATTTCACCATAGCGGTGCTATGCTAAAATCTCCAAACATCCTGATTTTCTTGCGATTGTAACACTTCCCGTAAACACGGGACAGGCTTCACCCCTGACCATTGTCAGGGCAGAGAAATCCTATTACATAATCTGGGTTAAAATGAATAAGGTTAGGTAGTATGCTATGCTCGGAGGTTGAAAAGGATATCTTATTGTGTTAAATTTAGGATTCTTTTTACCATTTGCGCAAACCCTCTCCTGCATGAAACCAATAGAAGTATTAAAAAAATATTACGGATACGATTCTTTTAAAGGTCAGCAGGAATCGATTATTCGTCAAGTACTTGAAAAGAAAGATTGTATAGCGCTAATGCCCACAGGTGCTGGTAAATCTGTTTGTTATCAGGTTCCTGCAATGGTTTTACCAGGACTCACCCTAGTAGTTTCTCCCTTGATAGCTCTGATGAAGGATCAGGTAGATGCGATGAATGAAATCGGTATTCCTGCAGCATTTCTGAATTCCACCATGGATATCAGTGAGCAAAGACATGTTTCTGATCAGGCCATGAATGGTGGTATAAAGCTATTGTATGTAGCACCCGAGCGTCTTTTTTCTGGTGGCTATCCATTGGTTAATGCACTCAAGGAGATGAATCTTTCTTTGGTGGCTGTTGATGAAGCCCACTGTGTATCACAATGGGGGCATGACTTTAGACCAGAATATTTAAAGTTGGGGGCACTAAGGAAAGCATTTCCAGAAACACCCTTTCTGGCTTTAACAGCTACTGCAGATAAGTTAACTAGACAGGACATTGCTAGCAGGCTTTCACTGAATAAGCCCGAATGGTTTATTTCCTCATTTGATCGGCCTAATATTACCTATAGAGTTGCCTTAAGGTCTGACGCTTTTGGTAAACTGGTTGATTTCCTTCACCTAAGGCCCAATGATTCTGGTATTGTCTATTGCCTGTCCAGGAAGTCTGTAGAAGCCACTGCTTCTAAACTAAATGCGAATGGCTTCTCAGCATTGCCATATCATGCAGGTTTAAGCAAAGATATTCGGCAAGAAAATCAAGAGAAGTTTATAAAGGATGAGGTTAAAATAATTGTAGCTACCATTGCCTTTGGGATGGGGATAGACAAGTCCAATGTCCGATTTGTAGTGCATACCAATATGCCTCAAAATATAGAGAGCTATTATCAAGAGACCGGTAGAGCGGGTAGGGATGGTTTGCCTGGAGAGGCATTGTTGTTCTATAGCTTAGGCGATAGTATCACACTGAGGAGAATGATAGAGAGTGCCGAAAATGAAGATTATGTTAAGCACATGAAGGCAAAAATGAACACCATGGTTCAGTTTTGCCAAACCAAGTCTTGTAGACGCAGATATTTGCTTAATTACTTTGGTGAGGAATATCCTCAGGATTGTGGCAATTGTGATGTTTGTTTTCAGAAAAACAACAAGTCAGACATGACTGTTTTTTCTCAAATGTTGTTGTCGGCCGTGGTGCGGCTTGGGCAACAATTTGGTTTAGGACATGTTATTCTGGTTTTAAGAGGTTCTCAGGCAGCTAAGGTAACCGAAAGTCAAAAGTCATTGTCAGTTTATGGTATAGGGAAAGACAGGTCAGAAGACTTTTGGAAACGATTGGGATTTCAACTTATTGCAGAAGGCTACCTTCTGCAGGAAGATCCAAAAATGCCTGTGTTGAAATTAAGTGATTTGGGCTGGGAGAAATTGAAGCGTAAGGAGAAATTCCTATTGTCCATGGAAGAAGAGGTGTTCAAACTAACTGAATCAAGTACAGAAAAGGATGAAGCACTTTTCGATAAACTTAGAACTACCCGGAAAGAACTGGCAGATGCCCAGAATGTTCCTCCTTATATTGTTTTTTCAGATGCTACTCTTGTGGAAATGAGTCAACAGTATCCCAAAAACGAAAGGGAATTAATTCGAGTTAGTGGGATTGGTCAGCTTAAATTAGAAAGGTATGGAGAAGCCTTTTTAAAGGTGATAACAACCCATATAAAGGAGAATAATATTGTTCCTCCAAAAAAAACAGGAGCTCCAGTAGTTCGCAAAATAAAAACGGCTCCATCAGCTTCCGTCCAGGAAACGTTTGAACTTTATAAGGAAGGTAAAACTATTTTTCAAATTGCTCAAGTCCGCAGCCTCGCTAAAACCACAATCGAAGGGCATATAGTGCGCTTGATTGAGGAAAATAAATTAGATAAAAAAACTTTCCTGAGCGAGGAAGATGCCCAAGCTATCGTAGCCGTTGCCAATAAAATTGAGGATTTTGGACTTAAAAAATTGAAAGATCATTTCGGGGAAAAATACAGCTATTTTGAACTAAAAGTAGCCTTGTCAGAGATTAAAGAAAGCAAATAATTGATTTGCCTGAATGCTTACCGGGTAGGATTAGCATTATTTCACAATGAAGGAGATGAATGGATGCATTTAACATAGTGATTTTGTCAAGCCTTGGAAACCGAAATTAAAATGAGTAATTTTTGAAAGGTTTAATGTTGAGGTATGTCTTCACATTAAGGAAAAAATAATCCGATAACAGGTAATGTTTTGATCACAAACCTATTTACTAAATCAATCAACAGATCTTTGGTCTATTTCAGTAGTCCCGGTATTTTATTGATTTACAAGTGTGTTGGCTTGTTTTTATGTGTTTATTTATTGTTATTCCATATTCCTGAGGCTCATTCCCAAGAAGAAAAACAAGAAGCTTTTTCTGCACCTGCTGCAGAGAAGATATACCTGCAGCTCACCTCAACCGTATTTGCAATCGACCAAATCATTTGGTTTAAGGCCATCGTTTTAGATGCCCAAAGTAATTTGCCTTCTAGGCTTAGTGGACTGCTTTATGTTGATCTAATAGGGGTGGATGGAGAAGTACTATTACATAAATTGGTGAAACTAGAGCAGGGTATAGGAGAAGGTTCTTTGGAACTTGAAGATAGCTATCCCCAAGGACGTTATATGATTCGAGCATATACCAAATGGAACCTTAATTTTGAAGATGATTTTATTTTTAGTTCCTATATCAATATTGTGTCAATAAATGGTGAACCAAAGGAGTATCCTGTTATCGATCTGAGCATTGAGGAAAACAGGGAGTTATTTAAGTTAAAAGGGGTATTAGGACTTGGGGAAATTGGAGAAGCGCTAGACAGAGAAATTCAAGTATATCTGGATTGGGGGGAAGGCCGTGATACTGTCATTATCAAAAGAAATAGAGAGGGGCAATACCCCTTGAGCTATGACCTAGAAAGGGAACAGTCTTGGGTTTCTCTTTCGTTTGATGTTGAGGAAAAACTTCAGTTCAGTAAAACGGTTTATTTAAACGATGCTTTGCCAGATATTCAATTTTTCCCGGAAAGCGGACATTTGGTCCATGGTTTTGGTAGCAAAGTGGCCTTCAAAGCAATTGGGTCAGATGGAAAAGGAATTAAGATTGAAGGAACTGTCTATGATGGTCTGGGGAATAAGGTCACAGATTTTAAAAGCAATGTACTTGGAATGGGGGTATTGTATCTTCAACCGGACAGCCTAGCCAATTATCATGCAAGAGTTTCCCTTCCAAATGTAAAAGATTCAACAAAGGTTTATCCTTTGCCAAAAGTAATGGCCAATGGTACAGTATTGTCTGTTGCTAAATTCAACGAAAAACTACGCTTAGCCCTTGCTTCCAATGAGCTGGAAGACAGTGTTTTTATAAGTGCCAGTTGCAGAGGTGTAGATTATTTTTTAATAGAGGGGAAATTAAAAGAAGGACAGCTAGTATCAACTCTGCCTGCGGATCAATTGCCTGAAGGAATTATAGTTTTTACAGTAAAGAACCATGCACATGAACTGATAGTACAGCGCTTGTATTATAATGATAATAGTGAACAGAAGTTAGATGTTAGTTTAGAAATTGACAAAAACAGTTACAGGCAAAGAGAACAAACGAAATTGCATATCAAAATCTCTGGATATAAAACCAAAGCCCCTGCGAGCAGTATTTCTGTAATGGTTGTCAATGATGAACACGGTACAATGGGCAAGGAGAATAATATTCGTTCATATTTTCTACTAAGTTCGGAGCTAAAAGGAGAAGTAGAGGACCCTGGTTTTTATTTTAATGAAGAGAATTCAGAAAGGCATGAAGCTATGGAGGCACTTATGCTTACTCAGGGATGGCGCAGTTATAATTATCCTGTTAGTCAGAAGCGCGCTACTATAATAGACCCACAACAAGGGCTCACTTTAAGTGGTAAGGTTTTGCCGCCGGTTTTAGGTAGAAAAAATAGTGTTAACAATATAAATCTGACTTTGGCTTCATTTGGAAATAAATCTATAATTTATTCACAAACTACAGATAGCACAGGGAATTTCTTTTTTTTATTGGACGATGCTTATGGACAGCGAATGAGGGTGCTCCTTAAGGCCAATGATCGTTTGGGTAAAGAAAAAAGATTCTCTTTTTCTCTGGATTCAATCAAAACACCTAAAATTTATTTTCAAAATCTACCTTTATCAGCTGAAGTGGAGCACAATATTAAGGAGACCATTCAATCCAGCAATAGAAGAATTAAAGCGGAAGAGAATTTTAACATGCTCAATGGTTTCAATGATTTAGAGGAAGTGCTTGTTGAAGATTTTCTCTTGTCTCCAGAAATGGAGGCAGCCCATAAAAGCTTCGGGCAACCTGACTTTATAATTCCCGGAGGACTTATTCGTGAAAAAGAAGAAAAATGGTCTTATGGCTTATTTAGCATTCTAATGTTTAATTTTTCAGATCAGGTAATGATTGAGCAGTTTTCTGATGGTTTTATGCTTGCAAATGTCTTAGGTGGAAAAGACGAGCCTACCTTGCTGGCCATTGATGGGAAGTTACTTGAAAAAGACCTTTACGATTTGGTTCCCCATATGTCCCCTGATATTATCGATCAAATTGAGATAATAAAGCATGCGAAATTTTTTAAAAAGCAGTACCTAACGGTATTTCCTGAAACCAATCCATTGGAAGCACCCTATATGGGGCACATTATATCTGTATATACTAAAGATAGAATTGGAGTATTAGGGTTAGAAAAACCTTCATTAGGAACACTAGATACTGTATTACCAGTCTTTTCACCAAAAAGGGAGTTTTACACACCAAAATACAAAAGCCCTGATGCACGGCTAAGCCAAAAGCCTGATTTACGATCGCTTATTTACTGGGATTCAAACCTTAAAATTGGCGCTGAGGGTGCTGTTTCAGTTGACTTTTACAATGGGGATGTGTTAGGGGATCATATGCTTATTATTGAAGCAATTTCCGAGGATGGTCGCTTTGGCTACCAGAAAAAGAAATATCAAGTTATTCCTTAAGCCCGGATTGATTAATTGAATTTCTCCGCCCTGACAATAGTCGGGGGTAAAGCCTGTACCATGTTTATCAAAAGTATTGTAATCGAAAGAAAATCAGGGTGTTTGTAGATTTTAGCAGGGCATCACCATAGTGAAATTGTAAACAGGAACAGCGTGCCTGATTTTGAAGTGATTTCAGCACGTAATAGATTGTCTATTGCATATTTCGGGTTCAATTGTATTATTGGATCGAAAATGCAAAAAAAATACCCCAATTGGGGTATTTTTTGAAGATCGCATATTAGGTATATTTGTCATGGGTGATTAAGCAACTTTTTGAACTCCAGTTTTACTTAAATCTTAAAAAGGGCATTTTTAAATATTTTTTTTTAGCCCTTTTATTTACTTATCCATGCCAAACTAATTTCGTCTGGTGTTTTCATTCGGTCAGCCAATCTCATGTACCTTGAGGACAGGCCAGAAAGGTATTCTTGAGCTTTTGAAGCCGCTTCATTTAAACCTGTAACAGTTTCTATTTCCCAAAGTTTTACCAAGTGATCGATTATACGTGCATAATCCCAGCCAGTATAAATACCTACTTTCTGAGTAATAGCAGAAAACTGATCAAACAAGCTTGGGTTACTACCACCTTTTGCCATTAATACTGCAGGCATAACGATTTGTTTTCTCATCATTTTTTCAAACGCAAGAACAGCTCCGCTAGGATCAATTTTTATGATTTCTGACATAAAGCTTTTATAAGCTTTTTCATGTCTTGCCTCATCACCTGCTATCTGCTTACAGATTTTCCCCAATACATAATCCCCAGCTTTATCGGCTAATTTACCTGTATTAACATGGGAGATTTTGGTCGCTCTTTCTTGAAAGGAAGTATAAACGATGGCTTGATAAGGGTCTTTCTCAGATCTGGGATCAAAACCATTGTAGATTAATCGATGAATGGTTTGTTCCACTTTTCTCATATCAGCTCTGCCTGATAAGTACAAGTATTTGTTCAACAGATCACCGTGTCGATTCTCTTCTGCGGTCCAAGCTTTGGTCCATTGTACCCAACCTTGGTCGCTAATAAGAGAACCATCTTCATTTACCCCTTCCAACATATTGAAATAGGTTTGATAGCTGGGAAGTGCCTCTTCCGTTATCATGTTTCCAATCAACGAAGTGATGATGGTGTCAGGAATTACAGCTGCTCTTTCCCTTAGTTCTTTTACCTGATCGATTGCATCAGGTTGTGTCATATCAGGAAGAAAATCAGTTGGTTGCCAACAATCATCGGGATCCATAAGGGTAGTCCCTACGGTTTCTGTCACAAAGTCGTTCAGCTGGCTGATAACTTCGGCATTCTTTTCAAGTTCGTAATTAATATTTTCTGACTTCTTCATAAATTAGGCTTTCGCATTATGATGTCAATTTATTGGTATATTCCAAAATATTAACACCTTACTACAATTTAACTAACAACACCGGCAAATCAGAACCTTTTTACAGGTTTAAATCTGACACATTATTCTATAATATAACGATTGTACCGGCAAATTCATTCAATTTCATAAAAACAATTGCTCTAAGGCTAATAGGAGAGTTTATAAGCTACTACTTTGTTTTTAAAGAAGGTAGGAACAATCACCAAATTTTCCTCAGGAATATAGCCGATGTCTGCTGTATTTGACTCTTCGGCTGAAGTGTCCAATAATTTCACTTCCTGACCATTTTGGATAAGGTAAATTTCACCACCCCATTTACTGGCAATAAAAGTATCTTCATCAAGAACGATTAAACCATCACCACCGGTAACAGCACTGTTTATGATTTCAAAACTCCCATCGCTTTTATATTGTTTAAAACCATCGGCATCAAGTCCATACAATGTGTTGCCATTACCTATACGTAATCCATTGATATTGGGCTGGTTTTCTGCAAATGTTTTGATCTCACCATTTTCTAGGAATAAGATTTTATTGGCTTTCATGTCTGTGAAATAGACCCTATTCCCATCGTTGTCTGCATCGTTCAAAAACACCGCATTTTCTACCTCATAGGATTTGTTGATTTTTCCGGTAGCCATTTCAATCTCTAATAACCTGTCTACATCAGTAACGTACAGGTAATCACCCATTACGGTCATTCCTTTAGGTGCATTCAACCCACTTACCCAATTTCTTTCAACGATCTCTCCTTTGGCGTTTAGTTTGGAGATTGAGCCAACACCATCTTTTTCTGAAGGACCACCTTCTATATTGGCAACATAAATCATTCCATCACTTTCTTCATAATGCGCCGACTCATTTGTGGTAAGCTCAGCCGCGGTTTCCCATACCTTTTCCAGAGAGGCGGCCACAGCAGCCTGTTCAACTTCTATTTCATCGCTGGACTCTTCCTTTGCTGACTCAGTATTTTTCGATCCGCAGCTCCATATGGCAAATACACTTAAAATAAAACTGTAGAATAAAAACTTGCTATATTGTTTCATTGTTGTGGTTTTTGGTTGAACATCAAATTTCGATAATTTTTTGATGAAAACTTAATGTTCATTAAAAAATGAATGTTTTTGTGCTTAGTTATAATCCTGTAGATGCGTATCTTTAGTGAAGCGTGTACTAATTATTTTGGTAAATACATCTAAATACCCTGATAAATGAAAAATTCGAATGCTTTTTTATACTGTTTAATCGCTGTAATATTTGTCTCTTGTTCTTCATCCTCCTCTGAGGAGCAATACCTGGATCTTTCAGATGAAGAAAGATTAGTCCTTGCAAAAAAAATTGCACACAATACTATAATGGTAGACGGCCATGTGGATTTACCCTATAGAATGAGAATAGGAGGGTTTTCACTTCAAAAGGAGATTTTAAATGTGGCAGAGCGAACAGAAGGAGGGAATTTTGATTACCCTCGTTCCAAAGAAGGGGGGTTGGATGCTCCTTTTATGTCCATATACATTCCCTCAAGATACCAAGAATCAGGAGGGGCCAAGGTGCTTGCAGATTCACTTATCCAGATGACAAAAGGGATTGCAACTACCTGGCCTGATAAATTTGCAATGGCTTACAGTCCACAAGATATACAGCGTAATTTCGAGATGGGTAAAATTTCCCTTCCTCTGGGTATGGAAAATGGAGCACCTATAGAGGACGATATTGGTAATGTGGAGTATTTTTATAATCAGGGTATACGGTACATAACCCTAACACATGGTAAGGATAACCTGATTGGAGACTCTTCCTATGACACTACTTATACCCATGGTGGATTAAGTGAATTTGGAGTGAAAGTTGTTAATGAAATGAATCGTTTAGGTTTAATAGTTGACATCTCCCATGTGTCTGATGATACATTTTATGATGTGATGGAAATAAGTAAAGCCCCAGTGATAGCCTCTCATTCATCAGTACGTCATTTCACACCTGGTTTCGAACGAAATATGAACGATGACATGATATCCAAACTGGGAGAAAAGGGAGGAGTCATTATGATAAATTTTGGGGGAGATTTTATTGATGAAACCTTTGGTGAAAAAAGCAGCAAGGTCAATGAGCATATTGTGAATTGGCTAGCGGATAATAATAGGAAGAGGAGCGATCCTGAGGCCATCGCCTACATAGAGAAATATGTTCTTGAAAACAATCCTTTTCCATCTGTTGGAAAGGTGGCTGACCATATAGACCATGTGCTCAATTTGGTAGGTGTTGACCATATTGGGCTTGGTTCAGATTTTGATGGAGTTGGTGATACTTTGCCAACCGGCCTCAAGGATGTGTCAATGTACCCAAATCTAATTGCCGAACTCCTTAAGAGGGGGTATAGCAAAGAGGATATAGAGAAAATCTGTTATAAGAATATTTTCAGGGTTTGGAATGAGGTGATAGCCTTTGCTAAATCAACCTAATGTAGCTTTAGACATTAATGGCTCAAAATAGTCTTGGTACTTAAAAAGGTAACTTTGGATTTGATTAATAAGGTAGGATTTATCTGATTTATTGTTCGCACATGAAGGGGATTGCCTGAGGTCAATTGGCTTATCTTGGTATTTATTAGATAATAAACTATTCCTATCTTTTGTATCGAAGAAGATGAATAGCTATTAGGTATCATAATAAAGATCAAATTTTGTTCAAATTGAATAAGTTGTTTGTACCACGAATAACTATTAACTTCACTTTAATTAAATGCAAAATCATGGCAGTTAAAAGGGGTTTAAACCTGAAAAACGCATGGGTTTCGTAGAAGCCTTTTCTAATTGAATTTGAAAAACGAAAATTCCAAGGAATGGCTTTTGCTTGAAAGTGGTTATATAGATTAAATCAGAGAAAAATTCAATATGAGTCAGATAGAAAACAGTTTTCAGGAAGCACAGGAAGCCTTTTTAATTTTAAAGCAACAAGGGAGTAAAAAGAGGGCTGCATTTTTAAAAGAGGTAGCCAGTCAAATCGAACTTTTAAGGGAAGATTTAATTCCACTTGCCGCAAAAGAATCACATTTACCTGAAGGGAGAATTACCGGAGAACTAGGAAGAACACTTGGGCAAATTAATCTATTTGCCAATTTGGTAGAAGAGGGAAGTTGGGTCGAAGCGGTCATCGACCATTCAGATTCAGAAAGAAAACCTGCTCCAAAACCTGATATTCGTAGAATGCTAAGACCCTTGGGCCCAGTTGTGGTTTTTGGTGCCAGTAACTTTCCATTGGCTTTCTCTACAGCTGGGGGGGATACAATTTCTGCCATGGCATCTGGTTGTCCTGTACTGTACAAAGCCCATCCTGCCCATCCTGAAACTTCAAGAATGGTAGCCAAAGCAATAAGTTCAGCAGTAAGCGTTTCTGGATTGCCAAAAGGTACTTTTCAACATATAGAAGGAGGAATTGACACTGGGCAGAAATTGGCGACCCACCCTTTGGCGAAAGCTGTAGCTTTTACAGGTTCTTTTAAGGGGGGGAAGGCACTGTTTGATGCATGCAATAAAAGAAAGCTACCGATCCCCGTTTATGCTGAAATGGGTAGTGTTAATCCAATATTTGCCATGGAGGCCTACTTAAATGAAAACCTGCTAGCCGCTGCCAATGCTTACGCAGGATCTTTGGTTTTAGGTGTGGGACAGTTTTGCACAAACCCAGGGTTAATTTTCGTACCGAAAGCACAAGAGGAGGCTTTTTCAGAACAGGTAGTAAGCCAGTTAAAGGAAGTAGCCGGAGCCCCCATGCTACATGAGGGGATTTGTAATACCTATCATCAGGCCTTGAAAAACCTTGCCAAATCAGACAAACTAGAGTGGTTATTGACTACAGAAGCTTCTCAAATACTTACTGGCAATCCATCCCTAGCGAAAGTGAAAGCAAGCGATTGGTTGAATGAGGAAGCCTTCCAAGAGGAAGTTTTTGGTCCCTTTGCCATTATGGTTGTTTACGAATCCGCTGAAGAGCTTGAGCAAGTTGCGGTTAGGCTAAATGGGCAACTTACCTGTACGGTATGGGGAGAATCTGCTGAATTATCAGCCAACAAAGGTTTTCTAAACCTCATTGAAGAAAAATGTGGCCGATTGCTATTTAAGGGTGTTCCAACTGGAGTGGAAGTGGGGCATGCAATGCAACATGGAGGCCCTTTCCCTTCAACCACCGACAGCAGAAGTACATCCGTTGGAAGTCATGCCATCACCCGTTTTGCCAGACCTGTAGCCTTTCAGGATATGCCAGAGGCTTTATTGCCGGAGGAGCTTGTAGAGGCAAACCCATTAGGGATTCTTAGAAAAGTTGATGGAGTTTTTGTTAGGTAAGTGGACAAAGCAAAAAATGCGATATTATTTTGGCAGGCTAGGGATAACAATTTCACTAGTCTGCCATTCTTTTTTATAATGGTATTACCAATACCAATTAGAAGCTTGATTGCGTATTTCGAGTTTATAGAATAACAAGGTCATTGATGACTCCTTTACCGTATTTTTCAGCAATGAGTGTCAATACCTTGGTTTTATTCATCATAATTTCCTTTTTAAGTGGGCCAGAACTTATCTTTACATAAAGGATTTTTTGCCTCACTGATAGACTTTGCGTTCGGGAAGCTACAGTTTTACCCATCAGTTGGCTCCATTCCTGTATCACTGTTTTTTCTGAAAATTTATCCTTGATACGATAAGCCTCCAAGAGTTCTTCAAATACTTCTTTTAGTGGGGAAGTATTCCTTTTTCTGGTGGAATCATGCGAATATTTTTTCATAGAATAAAGATAAGGGGAATAGCTTAGATAAATAATTTTGAAGCGATGTAATCTGCAAGAAGTTTCCCTTTGTCGCTAAGGGTAATCATACCTTCTTCGATTTGAATCATTCCCTGCTCTTTAAAGCTTTTAAGGTTCTCACTATGTAGGAGCAAAAGGTTAAAATTGTATTGCTTTTCCAGCCATTTCGTATCTATACCCCAAATGGTCCTTAGTGCAGTGAGAATGTATTCATTGATCCTGTCTTCCTTCGACAGATGGTCTATTTCAAAAGCAAGCATTCCAGATTGTAGCAGCTTGATGTATTTACCATTATTGCTCAGGTTGTGTCCACGATGAAAACCATCGAAAGAATGAGAACCAGGTCCAACACCCAGATATGGGATGCCTTTCCAATAGTTGCTATTGTGAATAGAATAGGCATTTTCTTTAGCAAAGTTTGATATTTCATATTGGATATATCCAGCCTCTTTTAGGTATTGCTGTAAAATCTCAAATTGCTCTGCCTGAAATTCTTCTGTAGCTTCCTTAAACTTGCCTTTTTTTTCCCAGACACCCAACACAGTTTTGGGTTCGACTGTAAGGCAGTAACTGCTGATGTGTTCTGGGTTTTGTTCCAAAGTGGCCTCCAAATCTTTTTCCCACAAACTATGGTCTTCATGGGGGAATCCATAAATCAGGTCCATAGAAAGTGTTTTGAACCCTGCATTTCTAGCCTTTTGAATCACATTGAGCGATTCTTCGGCATTGTGTGAACGGTTGTAAAACTGCAAAACTGAATCGTGAAAACTTTGAATGCCAATACTTAATCGATCTATTCCTAATGACAAAAGTTCCGAAAGTTTTTTGTCGTTCAGATCGTCAGGGTTGGCTTCGAGTGTAGCTTCCTGAATATTGCAATCGTAATTATCCTGAATGGTATCCCAGATTTTTCTAAGCTGTTCAATTGGTAAAATTGAGGGAGTTCCTCCTCCAAAATAGATGGTTTCAATGAGAGGTTCCATTGATAGATAGCTTTTTCTTTCTACCAATTCCAGGCAAATCATGTCTACCATTTCTTTAAGGTTCAGCCTGTTGGTGCTAAAGTGAAAATCACAATAACGGCAAGCTTGTAGGCAAAATGGAACATGGATATAGATGCCGGACATAAAGTGGATTTAGTGTAATAAAGGCTGTTCCAAATGCTGTGCTGGGTATTAAGTTGATAAAAGCTTCACTCTCCTCTTTATTTTACTAAAATGCAGCAGTTAAAGTAAGACTTAAGTGATACCAAGATGGACTTTGGGAACAGTTAGGAGCAAGACATAATTGATCATTATTTATTACTCAAGTGCAAAGTTAAAGATAATTGGGTTTAGGTTTTAGTTTTTGGTGATAATTGCCTTAATTTTGTAAGTGTCAGAAAAAAAGAACCCTAACCAATGCTATTGATGAATATGAATCGAGTATTTCCGTTGATTTGTTTGTTGTCTGTTATCTTCTCTTTCCCTGTTTCTGCCCAGATAGAAGTCAAAAAGAGTCTGGTAGCAAAAAATGCTGAATTAGTCAAAGTGGGAGATGGATATGGTTTTACAGAGGGACCTGCTGTAGACAGAGAAGGCAATGTGTTTTTTACAGATCAGCCAAACAATAAAATATACCAGTGGAAATTTGGAACTGGAGAGATAATTGAATTTACTGATGCCTCAGGAAGAGCCAATGGCTTGTACTTTAACCGTGAGGGTGAGTTAATTGCCTGTGCAGATATGGATAATCAGCTTTGGTCTTTCGATAAAGAAGGAAAGTCAAAGGTTTTGATTGAAAATTTTAAGGGCAAAAAACTAAATGGACCCAATGATTTATGGATTAATCCTCGAGGTGGGATTTATTTAACAGATCCCCTTTATGAAAGGAGTTATTGGGAAAGAGATCCTGCGATGCAGCAAGATGGAAACCACCTTTATTACCTTGGCAAAGATGGCTTGCAATTTTTCAGAGTAGATGAAAACCTTGTTAAACCAAATGGGATTGTAGGGTCTTACGATGGAAAGAAATTGTATGTGGCCGATATCGGTGCAAAGAAAACCTATGTTTACGATATAGAGGAAGATGGTTATTTGACCAATAGACAGGTTTTTGTGGAAATGGGCTCTGATGGAATGACCATTGACAATAGAGGTAATCTTTACCTTACCGGTGACGGTGTGACCATTTTTAACAATAGAGGAGATAAGATTGGGCATATTCCAGTAGATGCGAAATGGACAGCTAATGTTTGTTTTGGCGCAGGAGATAGGAAGACATTGTTTATCACCGCTTCAGATGCTGTCTATACACTCCAAATGAAGGTGAGGGGTGTTTGGTAAAAAAGGTTGTTTATATTTTTTTTGTTGTAGTGTCCTTTACAGCATTAACAGTAATGGCACAAGAAACTGCTTACACGCTAAATACAAAACTGTTTAGTGATGGTAAGCTCTTGAATGAAATGACAGCCTCATTTCCGGACAGTCTTGGAGTTGTCGATTATTCACAATCTGTTAAAGACTCCTTGCAGTTAGAAGGTTATTTTCATCCTGAGCTAAAACTCACTTATTCAAATGAGCAAGAAATTGTCCTAGAGGTAGAAACAGGCATTCAGGCCAAGTGGCTTACCTTAGGTAAAGGCAATCTAGAGCCATGGATCTTATCCAGGTTAAACCATCCACTTTTGTCAGTATCAGAAAGGCCATTTCGGTACAAAGAGTTTAAAAAATTAATGGATAAAATCCTTGATATCGGGCAAAACAATGGGTACCCTTTTATCTCAGTCAAGCTTGATAGCATTCGCCAAATAGACAATGGTATTTCAGCAAGTATTTTTATGGACAAGGGGCCCTTGATTACTTTCGATACCCTTCGGGTCACCGGGAATTCCAAAACCAAGGCGATTTATTTGGCCAGAAAGCTAGGTGTTATGCCAGGTGAGCCTTTCTCTCAAAAGAAAGTGATGGATGCCACCAAAGCCATTAAAAACATACCTTATATAAGTGTTGTGAGTAATCCGGAACTGTCCTTTCAAAATGAAGAGGCGACAATCTATTTGCCCGTAAATGATCGAAAGATCAATAGTCTGGATGGGATTGTAGGTTTGCTCCCTAATGAGATTGAAGCGAACAAATGGCTGGTAACAGGTCAGTTTGATCTTCAATTATACAATGTAGCAGGTAGAGGTAGAGATTATGTGCTGAATTGGCAGCGTCTAAGTCAATACTCTCAAAATTTAAATGTAGAAGCCAGAGAGCCATTTGTACTTGGAACCAACCTCGATGTAAGCGGTTCTTTTTCTTTGCTTAAGGAAGACACCACATTTCTAAACAGAACCTTTGCCCTTAATATTGGATATCAGTTAGGCCCTAGTACTTATTTGAGTTTTTTTGGCAAAAGGCAAGCTGGAGATCTATTAGCAATTAGTGGTTATGAAACGTCCACCAGCCTGCCAGAAATTGCTGATTTTAGATACAATAGCTATGGAGCTACTTTTACCTTCAACGGTGTGGATGATATTATTTTGCCCAAGCAGGGATGGCAATCCACTACAACATTTGGACTAGGAAACAAACAAATCCTAGAGAATACGGGGCTTCCAGCCGAGTTGTACGAGGGGATTACCAAGACTTCACTGCAGTATTACGTACAGACCAATTTGGCTTACCATCACAGATGGCCACAAAATTTAGGATTAAAATTGGCATTGAATGCGGGTGAGATGAACAATTCTAACCTGTTGTTAAATGACTTATTCCGGCTAGGTGGTTTGCGCTCTATTCGTGGATTTAATGAAAATTATTTTTATACCAATCGCTATATGTACTTAAATGTTGAGCCAAGGTTTTATTTTGGCACCTATTCCTATTTCCTATTATTTACAGATGTGGGCAGGGTAGAAAATAAGGTAGGCAATACTCCGGGAGAATGGCCCTTTTCATTTGGAGGTGGATTAAACTTGGAAACCAGCGGAGGGATATTTAAATTCGTGTACGCATTGGGCCAGGCCGGTAATCAGCCTTTAGGTTTTAATTATTCTAGAATTCATTTTGGTTTTACAGGTCGTTTTTAATGAGGTGCATTGGTCAGATATTATTGCTACAGGGACTTTTTTTATTGCTATTGTTCCTTATCCCTTCCAGGTCCTTTGCGCAGGTTTTGGTAAATTATGATTCCGCCATTTATGAAAATGTTTCAAACAGTTGGGGCAAGAAAAATGAGTCGGTTTCTGTCATAGTCGATGCAAACCAGTTTCCCGATGCTTCATGGCGGATTAAAATTCCTGCGGGTACAAGCTTATTTTTTAATAATGATTTATGGGAATACTATCCTAGGGACACCGTCTTGTTGATCAGTAATCAGGCAACAGTTCCCTTCAAAGGAGAACAGGGGAAATTAGAAATCACTGCTTTTAAACGGGGAATATCGGCGGAGGACTTTTCGCTAAAAAAGGGCTATTTTAATACGGTAGTGAAGGAGAAGACATTAGGGAATGTGCTAACAAAACGAAATAGAGACGAAATACGAGATTTTTTCTTTATCGCATTGATTGCAATACTGTTTTTGATTGCCATTTTCAGGGCGTTTTTTCCTGCCATTTTCGGTATTTTTTGGAATCCAAGAAGTGTTTTTTCTATTGAAGATATTTGGGAATCGAGCAGTTTTTCTAAAATTTATTCTGCCGAATTATTATTTTACCTTGTACTGATCAATATGAGTACTGGTTTACTGGTTGTATTGGTAATTCACGGATTGGGGATTGACTTTTATGGAATGGGCTTGGACGGGGAGGTTGAGAAATTGGTGTTTGGCTGGTTGATTTTTTCCTTGTTGTTGACAATTATCACCTTCTTTAAGTTCATTTGGTTGGGGACAGGCGCGTTTTTATTCAATTTAAAAAAAATAGCGTTCCCTCATTTTTTTTATTTATTAAAGGTTAGAGGCTTCGCTCTTTTCATTACCATTTGTATGCTTTTGGTGGTATATGCAAACAATTGGCTTTCCTTGTACGAGCATTTCTCTTATATGTATTATACTTTTATTATAATATATTCTTTGGGATTAATAGGATTGACAATATGGTTGTATAAAAAGAATGGATTTAATAATTATCATTTATTTTCTTACCTTTGCACCTCTGAATTGATCCCATTTTTGGTTATTTGTAAATTACTCCTAGGATAAGGAAAAAAAATAAAAATGACGCAAGCAACAAAAAACAGACTAAATCGAGTTAGGAGCATCTTGGTCTCACAGCCTAAACCTACCGATGAACGGTCCCCCTATTTTCAGTTAACTGAAAAGTATAAGATCAAAATTGACTTTAGGCCTTTTATACAGGTTGAGCCAGTGTCTATAAAAGATTTTAGGAAGCAAAAAATAGAGATTCTCAAGCATACGGCTGTTATATTCACAAGTAGAAATGCGATAGACCATTTCTTTGGAATATGTCAAGAATTAAAAATTGAGATGCCTGCAGACATGAAATACTTTTGTATTTCAGAGCAAACAGCTCATTATCTCCAAAAATATATTGTTATCCGAAAAAGAAAATTATTTGTAGGTACGCGTACGGCAGCTGATTTATTTGATTTCTTCAAGAAGCACAAATCTGAAAAATACTTGTTCCCTTGTTCTGATATAAGGAAAGATGATATACCTGAATTCTTGAGTAAAAACAATATTGATTTTACTGAAGCCATCATTTATCATACAGTAGCAGCAGACTTGTCAGACTTGAAAGATATTAAATATGATATTTTGGCATTTTACAGCCCTTCTGGAATTAAATCTTTGTTTCATAATTTTCCAGATTTTGAACAAGGAAAGACTAGAATCGCTGCATTTGGACCTACTACAGCCCAAGCTGTAAAGGAGATGAACCTTATTATGGACATTGAAGCACCGCTTCCCAATGCCCCTAGTATGACCGGTGCTTTGGAGTTGTATATAAAAAAAGCAAATAAAATCTGATTTCTTTTAATCTTTTTACTGGTAATTTCAGTTTAAATGTGTAGAATAGATTTCCAAATGCAAAATTTCTTGTACGCATGAACAAAAGAATTTACCTGTTAACCTATGTGTTGTTTGGGATGGCTTATTTTCTGGATTCTCCGAAGGCCATTGCTCAACAGGATGCCCAGTTCACTCAGTATATGTACAACGGCATTTTTTATAATGCTGCTTTTGCAGGTAAAGAGGAAGGATATTCTATTACAGCACTACATAGGAGTCAGTGGTTAAATTACAGTACCAGTTCAGGAGCAGGTGGCGCACCTACGACTCAGTTGCTTTCCTTTTCTGGTAGAATGAAAAAAATACCTTTGGGATTTGGATTGGTAGCAGTAAATGACCAGATCGGCCCATTCAATAACCAAGAAGTAGACCTTTCGCTTGCTTATCATCTTCGTTTAGGAAGAGGGAACTTGAGAGTAGGGGCTTCGGGTGGATTTTTCTCTAGTACCATAAAGTTTGGAGAATTTTCCCCAGTCAACCCAGATCCTAACATCCCTTCAGCGGGAGATGAAAACCAGTTGAGGCCAAAGGCCTCGGTAGGGATATTGTACGATAGAGGTAATTTTTATATGGGGTTAAGTAGCAGAAGTCTTAATGAGCCTGCTTTTGATTTCGGAAGTGGTAGTTTGGCAAACCAATTAGAAAACCACAATTATTTACTAGTTGGGTATAAAATAAACACTTTTGCACAATTTAGTGTTGAACCTAGTATATTGGTGAAATCAGTATCATTAAATACTTTTTCTTATGACTTTAGCGTTATAGGCACATATAATAAAAGAATTAGCCTAGGTATGGCTTATAGGTTAGAAGAATCGGCATCAGTTTTGGTGGGGTATAGTTTATTGAAAGATAACTCACTTAGATTAGGGTATGCATTTGACTTGGTAGTAGGTGGCGTTCAAGCGAAAAGGCCGTCTTCACATGAGTTTATGCTTACCTATAATTTACCAGAGGTTTCGAAACAAATTGACAGAATTATTCAAAGGACCCCACGATTCAGGTTCTAGTAATAAGAATTTTATTAAAGAAAACCTTGCGATTTTCTAATAAAATCTGTTAAATTTCGAATTAGTTGATTGTTTAAATGGTTGAAAATGAATGTAGTTACTTTATTGTCATTTATGTTAAGAAAAATGAATCATAGCTTTTTGACTCTGGTTTCAGGGTTATTAATAATGACACTACTTCAAGGTTGTGGGCTTTTTGGAAATAAAGGCACAGCTAGTGAAAAGCTCAATAGAAGAGGAGAGGTAACTGGCGTGCCTAAAAGGTCAGGATGGCAGCAATCGTTACCCTTTGAAATGGTACCAGTTAAAGCTGGGACTTTCTGGATGGGACAGGCAGATGAAGATATAGGCGTAAGCAGAGCTTCAACTAATAAGCAAGTGACTATTTCTGAGTTTTTTATGGACAAGTATGAAGTTTCCAATAACAAGTACAGACAATTTCTTGATGCAGTTAGAATGGGGGATTTGGCTTTAGGTACACCAACTACTCAAGCAGATCCACCTGATTTTGTTTTGGAAGAACTTCTTCCGGATACCACCATTTGGTCACAAAGTTTTACTCACCATTATGGAGATCCATTGATGGAATACTATTTTGATCACCCTGCATTTGATGACTATCCTGTAGTAGGGGTAAGTTGGGATCAGGCGAAGAAATTTTGTGAATGGAAATCCTATCACATGAATGCCAATGACGATTCGGAATTTGACATGCCTAAATTTCGTTTGCCACTTGAAGCAGAATGGGAATATGCATCCAAAGGAGGTAAAGACATCGCCAAATATCCTTGGGGTGGCCCTTACTTAAAGAACCGAAGAGGCTGTCTGATGGCTAATTTTAAACCAGGAAGAGGAAATTATATTGATGATGGTTTTGCTTATACAGCTCCGGTAGATGCTTTTGCACCTAATGGCTATGGGCTTTATAATATGGCGGGAAATGTTTCAGAATGGGTGGAGGATGCATACAATCCAGCTGCCAATTCATTGATTTGGGACATGAACCCAACTTATATAGATTCTACAGAAAGTCGAAAAGTAGTGAGGGGTGGATCCTGGAAGGATGTAGGTTATTTTTTAGAAACAAGTTCAAGGAATTTTGAATATCAATTTGTACAAACAGCACATATAGGTTTCAGAACTACCATGACTTATATTGGAAGATCAGGATCTATGAGTAGTAATTCCAACAAACGAAGCAGGCGATAATTTGCCGTTATTAATGTTAAACCAAACTAGCAAACCGTTTTAAAATTTTTATTTTTACACAATATGTCTACAAAAAACAACACTTTCGCTTATAAATTTTACGGCTCGATAATGCCTAAGATTTACGGAATAGGGGCCTCAATTGTTATTCTTGGTGCAATGTTCAAAATTCTAGACTGGCGTTTTTCATCAATAATGATTGGTGTTGGTCTATCTACAGAAGCGCTAATATTTTTTCTATCTGCATTTGAGCCAAAAAATGAAGAAGTTGATTGGACAAAGGTTTATCCTGAACTAGAAGATTCAAATTCAGGCGTTGCCCCTACTAGAAGAGCTACGGTGCAAAATACAGATCAAACAGCTCAAAAAATGGATGAAATGTTGTCTAAAGCCAAAATTGGGCCAGAACTAATAGAAAGCTTAGGCAAAGGAATGCAAAACTTAGCAAGCACTACGGAGAAGTTGGGCAGTATATCAGATGCAGCTGTAGCAACCAATGATTACGCACAAAATGTGAAGAAAGCATCGAAATCAATGCTTGAGATCAATGACTCTTACACAAAAACAGCTAGTGCACTAGCTGAGATGGCGACAGCATCCGAAGGAGCAAAAGCATATAAAGATCAATTGGTAAATGTTACGAGAAGCCTTTCTGCTTTAAATAATGTTTATGAAGAAGAATTGAAAGACTCCAATATGCATGCTAAAACAATAAGTAAATTCTATTCCAATATTTCAGTGGCAATGGAAGGCATTCAAGAAGCTGGAAAAGAAACTGAAACGTTCAAAACTGAGTTGGCTAAACTTAATAAGAACGTTCAATCATTAAATAATGTGTATGGTGGCATGCTATCAGCCATGAAGGGTTAATAACTCATGATTCCAATCAAATTTTTATTTTTATAATATAATAAAGTTAAATAGCTTATGGCGGGTGGTAAAGAAACACCAAGACAGCGGATGATCGGGATGATGTACTTAGTATTGACCGCTCTGCTGGCTTTACAAGTAAGTAACCAAATCCTACAAAAATTTGTATTGATCAACGATGGCTTGGAAAGAACTGCGAAAAATTATGTCCAGAAAAACCTTTTTTCTGTGAACATAATTTCTACAACGGTAGAGCAGCAAGGCAATAATATAGTAGATATTCCCAAAGTTGAAGCAGCTAAGGAAATTAGGAAAAAGAGTGCGGAACTCGTTAGCTATCTGGAAGAGGCTAAAACTAGATTGATAGAAGAATCCAATGCAATTGATGAGCAAGGTAACTTTAGAACTTCTGCATTGAAAAATGTAGATATTCCTGGTAATATCTTTAACAACAATCGTTTGGGTTATGAAATGCAGGAAAAGTTGAATAGTTTCCCTGCTGAAATTGAGCAAATCCTTTCCGAATTGAAGATCAATAAGTCATTTGAAAAAATCGCTAAGGATGCCAGTGAAATTGATCTTTTTAAAAATGATGTTGATGTAAATTTCAAAGATTATGTCAACCTCAATTATGTCAAATCACCAATTGGTGCAGTTTTAGCTATCATTAGTCAGCATCAAAATGAAGTGTTGAATATTGAGAGTGAAGCTTTGACTGAAATCACCAACTCATTAGGGTCTTTTATATTTGAGGCGGATAAATTGAAAGCAAGAATCGCAGCCAATTCTAATGTAGTGGCTGCAGGTACTACTTTCGAAGCAGAAATGTTTTTGGCTTCCTCCTCTTCATCAACCGATTTAAAAATGACGGCTGATGGAAGAAGTGTACCTGTTGAAGATGGGTTTGGTCAAATAAAATTCCCAGTTGCACCGGCTTCAAATTATGACGATAGAGGTTTAGCTGCCAGGTCCCTTAAAGGAGAGATTACTGTTCCTATAGGCGGTCAAGACAGTGTATTTACCATAAATTATGACTATTTCGTTGCTCAGCCTGTTATCAAGGTGAGTTCTGAGGTAGTCAATCAGTTGTATGCTGAGTGTGCCAATGATTTGGTTATTGAAGTTCCTGCTTTAGGTAATTCATATGCACCTTCTTTTGACGTTGCAGGTGGCCAAGCCATAAAAGGGTCTAAACCTTCTGAAGTGACCGTAATACCTGTAGCTTCAGGAAAAGTTAATATTACAGTTTCAAGTGGAGGTAATAAAATTGGTACCGTAGGTTATGACATTAAGCCTGTGCCAGCACCGACTATTCGTCCATTCAACGGTGATACGCAGATTGATCTTCAAAATCCAATCCCTGCAAATGGATTGACTAACCTTCAAATTAGAGCCATCCCTGAACCTACTTTTGGTAGAACAATGTCCAGAGATGCGAACTTTGAAGTGACAGCAGGTGAGGTAAGGCTTGTTCGAAATGATGTACCTCGGGAGAGTGTAGCCATTTCAGGAAAGAATGTAGCTGTTAGAAACCTTTTAGCTCAAGCCCAATCAGGGGATAAATTAGTTGTTATCGTGAGGGAAGTTACAAGAACCAACTTCAAGGGTAATAAAATCAAAAGTTCTGTGACCGAAGTTTATCCTATCTCCATTAAATAATATTAAGGGATCTGCATCGTTCTATATTTAAATGAAAGAAATCATGAAAGAATTAAGGAAAGGGATTGGGCTGCTGGCGGTTGGTGTCTTAACATGTTGTTTTTTTGCTACACCTGCTTTTTCCCAAAACAATGCCAATTCTGGAAACCCCGGAGTAGATTTAGGTGATGGAGGATTTGATGTAGATACCATTTATTCTGTTTTGCCTATAAGGGAGTCTGATAAAATGTACCAAATAGGTGTTTGGAGAAGAATTGACCTTAGAGAAAAGTACAATTTGCCATTTTATGGTACCGGAGGATTAAAGTTAGATGGAATCATGATGAACATCTATGATGCTGTAATGGAAAATTCCATTGAGGTCTTCGCTGATGAAGAATTTAATGAAAGATTGTCTATTACTGATTTTCAAACCAATTTTTTAACGGCTGAAAACGGTGATTCTATCTTTGTTAAAGATTTGTATTACTTAGATTTTAGAGAAGATTTTGTTTTTGATAAGCACCGTTCTGAAGTAAGGTTTGATGTGAAATACATTGAATTGGTTATGCCCTCAGAAACCAATTATGGGGTTGGACAGAAAACCATTGCTTTCATTAGATTCAGGGATTTCTACAATTACTTTAATACAACGGATCATGGTGAGTGGATGAACTTCGAAAATATTTCAAAAAATCTACCCTATAGTCAAGCATTCGATTTAAGGTTATTCCGTTCTGTGGTAAGGAAATACACCAACCCAGAAAATGCACTTATTGTTGATATGATAGATCCAGGAGATCCAAATCAACAATTGCAAGCTTATTTGAAATCCATTGAGTTTGAATATGAACTTCTTGAATGGGAAAATAACCTTTGGGAATGGTAACAGGGTTACCTTTATAAACAATAAAATAAAAGCAGGTACTTTATCAGTACCTGCTTTTATTTTTTATGTATGGCTTCCCAAACCTTCAACCCCTTGTCATTTCCAATGACATTGATAATCTCATCTTTTGTGGCTGCTTCGATTCTTTTGTAGGATCTAAAATGCTTTAATAGTTTTTGAGCAGTGAGTTCCCCTATTCCTTCAATAAATAATAGTTTGCTGTTGAGGGCACCTTTACTTCTGAGATCACGGTGGAAAGTGATAGCAAAACGGTGTGCTTCATCCCTAATCCTTTGAATTAATCGCAAGGACTCAGATTTTTTATCAATATAAATAGGGTATTGATCTAGTGGGAAATAAATCTCCTCCAATCGCTTGGCGATACCTATTATTGGAATCTTTCCATATAGATCAAGGTCTCTTAAAGCACTCACTGCTGATGAAAGTTGACCTTTACCTCCATCTATAACAATTAGTTTTGGAAGTGGCTTCTCCTCCGATACAAGCCGCTTATACCTTCTGTAAACAACCTCTTCCATACTTGCAAAATCATCAGGCCCTACCACTGTTTTAATGTGATAATGTCGGTATTCCTTTTTTGCGGGTTTACCATTTAGAAAACAAACCATACTGGCAACTGGGTTTGTCCCCTGGATATTGGAGTTGTCAAAACACTCGATATGATTGGGTAATTCGTTTAAAGAAAGGTCTTTCTTTAATTGAAGTAATACCCTGTTTTTTTTGTCTTTCCCCTCATCTGCGAAGGATAGCTTTTCTTTTTTATAGTAGAGCGCATTTTTGAGACTGAGCTCTATTAATTTTCTTTTGTCTCCTATTTTTGGTTGTACCAAGGACAATCCTTCAGGACTATCTTCAAAATCCAGGTTTACAAGCACCTCTTTTGCGTCACTTAGAAACTGATCTCTAAGTCTAATAATTGCCGTTAATAGTAATTCTTGATCAGGTTCGTCTAACTTCTTTTTTAATTCTACTGTTTTACTAAGGGTAATGGCACCATTTTTTATCCTTAGATAATTAACGAAAGCAAATTTTTCCTCACTTACTATGGTAAAGACATCTAGACTTTCTGTGGTAGGGTTTATGACTAGAGATTTAGCATGATAGTTTAATAGTGAATCTAACTTTTCTTTGAAACTTTGCGCACTTTCGAAGTCCAATTGTGCGGCACTTTCATTCATTTTTTCTTTAAAATAGCTCTTTGCGATCCCAAGGTTTCCTTTGAGAATGTTTTTAGCCTGTTCAATGTCCGCCAAATAACTCTTTTCATCCTGAAGTCCTTCACAAGGCCCTTTACAATTGCCCAGGTGATATTCCAAACATACTTTGTATTTTGAAGATGAGATTTTTTCTGGTGATAGATCCAGTCTACACGTCCTTAGTGTAAATAATGAATGAATGAGCTCCAACACATTGTTCATGGCCTTAACGCTTGCGAATGGCCCGAAATACGTGCCCAAAGAAGGGATTACTCTCCGAGTGCTGTAGATCCTTGGGAAATGTTCATTTGTAAGTAGGAGGTAAGGATAAGTTTTATCATCCTTAAGAAGGATATTGTATTTGGGTTGGGATTTTTTTATTAAGTTATTCTCAAGTAACAGTGCGTCAAACTCAGAATTGACTATGGTAATTTCGATCTTTTTGATCTCCCTTACCATTTTTTTTGTTTTTTGGTTTATGCCTGTATTCTTGTTAAAATAACTACTTACCCTTTTCTTAAGATTTTTTGCTTTACCTACATAGATAAGTACATCTTCTGCATTGTAATACCTGTAAACCCCTGGCAAATCAGGTAACTGATTGTGGTTTGCAGGTAGATAGGAAGGAGATTGCATGTCCATATAGACAGTTGTAATCGGTTTTTATTTTTACTAATCGAATTTGTTGGCGATTGGTTTAATCGGGAAAAAGCATTCTTGTAGTAAATTCAAGTACATCAAATTAATTTGGCTTATAGTTTTGCGCTTAAGCCATCGCTTGCTTAACCTAGATTTAGTGTTAATTGTCAGGCTTCTTTTGAATCCTGACAATTAGCAGCTTAAAAATCAGTTGTCGTAGCATCATAGTCAAATTCCTGGTATTCCTCTGTTTCCAGATCATATTTGGAACAATCTATCTCTATGCTGATGGGTCTTTCTGGTTTTGGGAATGGACCTTTGGTGATACCTAAAGAGCTGTCTTCATATACCTTGCTCATGAATTTTGACCAAATTGGCCTAGCTGTTCTTGATCCTTGACCATTTATCCAGCTTCTGAAGTGTATGGCACGGTCATCACCACCTACCCAAACTCCACTTACCAAATCTTTGGTAATGCCCATGTACCAACCATCGGAAGCATTTTGGGTAGTTCCCGTCTTACCTCCAATTTCATTGCCTTCATCCCTAATACTCCATGGTAAGCCCTGACTTGTTCCCCCTTCTTCTTCAGTACCACCTCGAAGCATGTACACCATTATATAGGCATCCTCTTCGCTCATTGCAGGTCTTTTCCTTGGGATGAATTGGTGGAGAACATTGCCATTTTTATCTTCTATTCTATCAATATAAATAGGGGTAATGTGTTCGCCTTTGTTGACAAATGTGCTAAAAGCACCCACCATTTCCATTATTGAGACATCCACTGTGCCAAGGGCCAAGGCTGGTACAGCTTCTAACTCGCTGGTAATTCCTATTCTTTTTGCTGTTTCTACTACCACACCCGGACTAAGTTTTTTCATCATGTAGGCCGTGATTGAATTGACAGATTGGGACATGGCAGACCGGATGGTCATGCGCTCATAAGTGAATTTTGAATCAGCATTTTGAGGTCTCCAAGTGGGTTGGTTTGGGATGTTAATCTCCACAGGCTGGTCAATTACTGTATAACATGGACCATAGCCATTTTCTATTGCAGCAGCATATACGAAGGGTTTAAAGGTTGATCCAGGTTGCCTTTTTCCTTGCTTAACGTGATCGTACTTAAAGTGGGTATGGTTAACACCACCTACCCAAGCCTTGATATGTCCAGAATGTGGATCCATGGATACAAAGCCAGTTTGAAGGAACTTTTTATAGTACCTCATGGAGTCCATGGTGCTCATCAATGTGTCTATATTTCCCTCATAAGAAAAAACCTTCATTTTTTTCTTTTCATTGAGCTTGTATTCAATGCTGTCCGTATTGTCGCCATAGCGAGACCTAAGATTTCGATAAGCTTCAGTCCTTTTTACAGCTTTTTCGATGAAACCAGGTATGGGTCTACGGTGTTCGTCAATCCATGGCTCTCGATCCCCTATTTCTTTCTCAAAATTCTTTTGCAACTCCGACATGTGTTCCTGTACTGATTCCTCAGCATATTTTTGCAGTCGACTGTCTATGGTTGTATATATCTTCAGCCCATCTCCAAAAAGGTCGTAATTGGTTCCATCAGGCTGTAGGTTTTCTTTAGTCCATTTAATTAGGTCAGCCTTAACCGCCTCTCTGAAATAGGTAGCCAAACCTTCGTTGTGGCTTTCTACCTGGTACTCCAACTCTAATGGTATAGCAGCTATTGAATCAAATTGAGTTTGGGATATGTATTCCCCATTTTTCATTTGAGCCAAAACGGTATTTCTCCTACGGGTAGAGTTTTCAGCATTGTATACTGGGCTATAGTAGGAAGGAGCCTTTAGTAGACCTACCAAGGTGGCGGACTCTTGTATACTAAGATCTCTGGTGTCTTTATTAAAGAAAGTTTTAGCGGCTGTCTTAACTCCAAATGCATTGCTTCCAAAGTCAGAGGTGTTGAGGTACATGGTCAATATCTCATCTTTGGTATATGCACTTTCCAGTTTAGTGGCAACAATCCACTCTTTGGTTTTAATGATGATCATTCTTAATACAGGGACATTACTTAATAATCCCTGTGAATCGCCTGATCGGGTTTTGAAAAGATTCTTTGCAGTCTGCTGACTTAAGGTACTACCACCACCAGCATTTTTTTGTCTTAGCAATATGGATTTAACGAAAACCCTGGCCAATGCACGCGGGTCAATTCCCGAATGGTCTTCAAACCTCTCATCTTCAGTTGCAATCAAGGCATTGATTATATTTGGAGAGAGTTCATTATAGGTGACAGGTGTTCTGTTTTCCCTAAAGTATTTACCTAGTAAGACCCCATCAGCAGAGTAAAGCTCGGAAGCCAGTTCGCTATCAGGGTTTTCTAATGATTCAAATTCGGGCATTTCTCCGAATAGACCCAGAAAATTGGCATTCACTGATACTACAAATAGCACGAAACCGACCAGACCTAAAATGAATGCAAGCCACATGTATCTGATTATCTTCACATAAAGAGGCTTGGTGTTTTTATTTTTAATTTTACTCATATTGGATATCAATAAGCTTTCTTATAGAAAGACCTGTATTCCTTAATGTCTTTCCGTTTATTGAGCTGTTGGAAATTCTCAATTGAAATTACAAAACTACTATTTTTTATTTCCTCAGTTAAGGAATCATTATTAAAACTATTTAAAAAGGCCTCTTTATAGGCTATTGATTTTTCAGCATCGGAAAATGGGCTAATTATTAGTATGGTTGTTTTTTGTCCCAGAGAAATTGTACCAGTTCTTAAACGTGCACTGGAAAAATTTGAATTATGAAAACTTTCGAGGGCAGCCGTCAGGTCGCTTGCTTTTTCAGCCACATCAGTATTCATTGGCAGGATAAATATATGGGTTTGGTTAAAATTCTCTTTGTATGGGGATTCAACATTGGGGACATCTGGCAGGTTTTCTGAAACAGCAGAAGGTTCCTCTTCTTTATTTGTTTCTGCGGTAGCTGCTCCCATTGAAGCAGTATCATCTTCACTTACCGCTTTCAATAATTTTTCAGCAAAGTCCAATAACTCTTCTTCCTTTGTTTGCTGTAAATAGGTTTTAAGTCTTTCTTTATAGGTCTCCAATGGTTCTAACTGGCCAGTGATCATAATGTCCAATAACAATAATCGATCCGTATTTTTTGTTAGTGGATATTCGTTTAAAGTTTGCCTAACAATTGTCCTAGCTTCTTCATAAGACCTGTCCTTGAAGTATTGGTAGGCAGTTTTATAGTTTTCGCCAGACGCTAAATTCGCTTTGGATCCGGACACCTTATCTGGGTTATTGATAGATTTGGTATATTGAGAATTGGGGAATTCTTGATTCAACAATTGGGCATACCTATCTGAATCTTTTTCTAAATCCTTTGTGGCTAAGTACAAGGTGTAAAAAGCCTCTGGTTTTTTTAATGTTTGTGGGTATTTTTCGATTAAAGCTTCCAAATACTCAATTGCCTTATCTGGTTGCTTGAGGTCGAAATAAAGTAATTTCCCTAAATTGAAGTAGGCCTCCTCCATCTGATCCACCATTTGCTCAAGAAGTTCGGGAGAATTGGGGATTTGATTTAATAAGGCAGCTTTATCAGGAAGGTTTGTGGTGATAGTATTGCTTTCATTGTTGTTATCAGAATTATTTGCTTCACTGCTGTTGTTATTGTTTCCTACATTGACAGCCTCCTGAAAACCCCTGTCGCTAGTCCTCCAGTTATCCGACAGCTCTCTGTTTCCCCAAATTTGAGCAAACTCTAAAGCTCCCTTTTGAATGGCCACAGGATTATCCCAATAAAAAGTAGCCCCTGAATTGCCACCGAAAGCCAAAAGATTTTCAAACCTTCCCGGGCTTTTTTTATCCTTGGCCAATTCAGCTTCTTTAATTAACCTTTCTTCCTCCATGGCCAAAAAATCATCTACAAATTTCTCTTGATCTTCAGGGCTGAGCTTGCTGAGCTGAATAAGGCTGTCGTTGGTGGTCAATAATTCATAATTTAAAGCGTATTGGTCAAAAATTATTTTTTTTGCTGAAAGCAATCCATAATTTTTATCTGTTTCTTTAAATTTAGATAAGGCACTATCGAGATAGTATTTTGTTTTGAGGAAGTCTTCTTTTTCGTTCAGATAAACTTCAGAAAGTGCTTCGTAGATATACCCCTTTTGCCTGTCATTTTCTGTCACTTCCTTGGCCGCCAGGGAGTAAAGACGAATGGCCTCATCCAGATTCCCCTGTTTTTTTTCAAACCTGCCTTTTTCGAATAATATAACATCCCGAAAATCGACGTTTTTATTGTCTTTGTAGAGGTCATCATAATATTCTCGGACTCGTTTCAGGTCCTTACTTCGTTCAAGTTCTGCTACCTGCTGTGAATACAACTGGGCAAAAAAGGTACGTTCGTAGTTAGGACTTCCAGAGACTGACTTTTGGTAATATTCGTAGGCAAATGCATCCAATCCTGATTGCTGATAAAGCTGAGCTAAAATAAAATTAATCCTCGAGGCTTCGGATTTGTCTTTGGTATATTCTAGCGATTTGAACAGTGAGGGGGCCATTAGCTCCATTTCTCCCCTGGCTTCGTAATAGTAAGCCAAGGTTTTGTAGAGGTACTGTTTGTTTTCGTCATTAATATTTTCTTCTTTAGAAAGAAAATCGATCACAAAGCTGGCATCTTCAAATTGCTGATGATCAATGAAAGACCTTAAAAGCTGTATCAGTGCAATATGTCTCACATCGTCCTGTTTGCTATTGACGTTTAGGAATTTAAATGTGTTTTGTGCTTCTTCATATTTGCCTTTGTAGTAGTCAACCTTTCCTATAAGAAAGTAGGATGGATCGACCCAGTCACTGATTTTATGCCAATCCACAGCTTTAGACGCCATTTCTCGGGCTTCCTTTAATAATTCTTCTTTGGCTTCGACAGTAGCACTATCTATAGGATAAAATACAGGCAACACCTGGGAGAAATCTTCTTGGTATTCATTTTGTATTTCTTTTTCTAATTCCAGGATTTTTTCTTTGGCATAGTAATACGCGTTAAATCTGGCCGTTGTGTTATGGTATAACCGGTTGGTGAAAGTGTCTTTTTGTGAAGAACAAGAAGGCATCAGATTCAAGGCAATAGCCAAAAAGAAAAATATAATGTTCCTTTGCAATGTTTTTAAGTTTGAATTCTTGACCAAATTAGTTCTTTTGGAATAAATATTTAAACGAAAGGAATTAAATTCTATTTTTGTAAAAAATAAATATCTAAAACAAGCGTCCATTGAGCCTTAAACAGAAAATAAACGACTGGATAGAAACCAAGTTCCTTATAGTAATTAGAAAGGAAGAGGACTTTTCGGTCATTACCTCTTTTAATATTACGAAAATCAGGGTTGGATTATTGTTAGTGTTTGTATTTATGACCTGTTTTTTGATTTCACTGTTTTTGTCCAAAACTTTATTGGCCAGATGGTTTGATCCGGTTTATATAGAGACAGAAAACATGGTTAAGATTCATGCCCTATCTGAAACGATTGATTCCCTGATTATGGAGGTCGATGCCAAAGACCAATATGTTAAGAACATACAAAATGTTATCTCAGGACAATTTGAAAACGAGACGCCAGCCAGTTCTGATACCTCAAGTAAACCGGTGGTAAATAGAGGGGAAATTGATTTGTATAAAAGTAGTGATGCTACCCAACAGATTATTGGAGAGTTTGAATCGCTACCCCTTGAAGAAACAAGTTTTGGAAGGATAAGTAGCGGGTCGTTTACAGATAATTATTTTTTCCCTCCTGTAAAAGGAGTTGTGACGAGTAGCTTCTCTGCTGGACAAAATCATTTCGGTGTAGACGTGGTGGCGGCAGAAAATGAACCGGTAAAAGCAATAGCAGATGGAACGGTAATATTCTCTAGCTGGACTCTAGAGACCGGCTATGTAGTAGCAGTACAGCATTCGAATGAATTGATTTCGATTTACAAACATAATTCTGTAATATTGAAATCCATTGGAGACCCTATCCGTGGTGGGGAGATATTATCTATTATCGGAAATACCGGTGAGCAAACTACAGGGCAGCACTTGCACCTTGAGCTATGGTATAGAGGAAATCCACTCGATCCCCAAGAATTTATTACATTTGATTAGATATGGCAAAAAATACTGATGACAGAAAAAACACTACTGAACTGGTTACTTCCAGTAATCTAGTGGCATTAGGAACAGTAATAGTAGGAAATATTGGCTCTCAGGGAAATATCCGTGTAGAAGGTACAGTGGATGGATCTCTGGATTCGCAAAAAAAGATTATAATTGGTGAATCGGCCAAAGTAAATGGAGACGTAAGAGCTGGAGATGTAGAAATTTCTGGTCATATAAAAGGAGATATCTATTGCACAGAATCTCTTTATCTCAAAAAATCAGCTTTGATCTATGGTGATATTTACACCAAAAAGTTAATCATAGAAAATGGAGCTGAGTTTAATGGCAAATGCAACATGGGCACCAATCATCAGTTAAAAGTGGAAAGAAAGGATGGAGAAACCAAAAAGCAAGCCTCCTCAAACTGATTCACCTGTTTATGTGAAATATTTTGGGTTGGCTTTTCAGATGTGTACCATTATAGGATTAGGTAGCTATCTGGGGTATAGGTTACATTTAAGAAGTAACATGGAGTTTCCACTCTATTTATTACTTGGCTGTTTTATTTCGACAGCCATAGCCTTTTACCAACTTTTTAAGTCAATTTCTCCCAATAAGAAAAAATAAAGTCAGACTTTGCCTTTCAATTCAAGCTTAAGATAAAAAAATTAAAATGAAGGCTTTATTTAAAAATCCATTATTGGGTCTACTTTATTTTACTGTGTTTCTGGCAGTAATAGTATGGCTTATAGAACAATTTCTTCCAGGTCCTTGGTTGCATACCTTGGTTTATTCAATACTATTTTTCTTTGCTGTGCTTACCGGAGTCACAGGTTTTTTGGCTGGTAAATTGATGAAATTAGAAACATTTACTAGTGTTTCGGTCATTTTGGGCACCACTATAATTAGACTTATTTGCTGTATTGTCTTCGTTTTTTTGATTTTATGGCAGGGGCATGAAAATTTACTTTGGTTTGTTGTGGATTTCTTTATCATTTATTTGTTGTACTTATTGTTTGATATGTACGGCTTAATAACTAATTTGCGCCTTCATTCGAAATAGGGGATAAAAATTGTTTTGATGGTCCGCAAATTTATCAGGTTAAGTATCTTAATGTCAGTAATTTTACTGACATTTTCTGCAGCAGTTATGGCTGCCTCAGGTGGTGATGAAGATAAAACAAGCTTCATTATGCACCATATTAAGGATTCTCATGAATGGCATTTTGCCACCATGGGACATACTCATGTAACACTCGCTCTACCAGTGATTATCTATTCTGCTGATAGAGGTGTTGAGTTTTATTCCTCATCGTCCTTTGTAGATCCCGAAACCCATCACTTTGGTGTTGAGCACAACGGGTACTATATAGACGAGCATGACAAGCTTCAAGCAGTAGATGAAAGCAGGTCTTTCACTGATTTGAGCATTACTAAGAATGTTGCAATGCTTTTTTTGATATTGGCGGTAACGCTTTATCTTATGCTGTCAACTTCTAGGTACTATAAGAAGCATCCCAATAAAGCCCCAAGGGGAGTCGCCTCATTTGTGGAACCAATTGTTATTTTTGTAAGAGATGAGATAGCTCGTCCGAACATTGGTCCGAAATACAAAAAATTCACGCCATACCTTTTGACCTTATTCTTCTTTATTTGGATAGGGAATCTATTGGGCTTATTGCCAGGTGCGGCTAACCTTACAGGTAACATCGCTGTTACGATTACTTTGGCGATGATAACTTTCTTCATTACCAATTTTAATGGTAATAAAGATTATTGGAAACATGTAGTAGCTACTCCAGGTGTTCCATTACCACTATTGCTTATTATTGTTCCAGTTGAGATTATTGGTTTGTTTACCAAGCCTTTCGCACTTACTGTTCGACTATTTGTAGCGATCACAGCAGGTCATATTGTAATCCTAAGTTTTATAGGGTTGATATTTGTTTTCGAATCCTATGCAGTGGGCGTAGCTTCCACATTGATGGTAGTGTTCATTAATGTGATCGAATTATTAGTAGCCACTATTCAGGCTTACGTATTTACTTTATTCTCTGCCATGTACATAGGTTCAGCTGTAGCTGAGCATGGACATGAGCATTAATTATGAATTCTTTGTTCAATTAAATTAAATAAAAAACGAGTATGTTAACTTCATTATTATTGACTGCCGGTTTTGCACTTATGGGTGCTGGTATCGGTGCTGGAATTGTTGCGATAGGCGCAGGTCTGGGTATTGGTAGAATCGGTGGACAAGCCATGGAAGGTATTGCACGTCAGCCTGAGGCTGCTGGTAAAATCCAGACTGCAATGTTGATCATCGCTGCCCTTATTGAAGTAGTTTCCTTGTTTGCTGTAGTAGTTTGTCTACTTATCGCACTTAACGGAAATCTTACTTTCTAGAAACAGAAATTGGACCGGCATTAGGCCGGTCCTTTCTTAATTATTGAACAAAACTGATATTTAGCTTAAAAAAATACACGAAATGGATCTGATTACTCCTGGTTTAGGTTTGATTATTTGGCAACTGATAGGCTTTGCCATCTTATTTTTCATTTTAGCCAAATTTGCTTGGAAGCCAATTCTTTCTGCGCTTGATGAGCGTGACAGCACTATTGAGGCATCATTGAATGAGGCTGAGAAAGCAAGGCTAGAAATGCAAAATCTAGTTGCTGACAATGAGCGTTTACTTCAAGAGGCAAGAGTAGAAAGGGATGAGATTTTAAAGTCTGCAAATGAGTTTGCTTCTCAAACCATGGAAATTGCAAAAGAAGAAGCTGCCAAAGTAGGTGCTAAAATGATTGAAGAAGCCAAAGCTGTTATTGAAACTGAAAAACAAGCTGCTTTAACTGATGTTAAAATTCAGGTAGCAGAACTTTCGCTTCAGGTGGCTGAGAAACTTATGAGACAAAATCTCTCAAGTGAAGCTTCTCAAAAAGAATTAGTAGAAGAATTTGTTAAGGATATTAAATTAAACTAACCTACAGGAATGTCAGCATACAGAGTAGCTTCTCGTTACGCAAAATCACTGCTGGAACTCGCAGTAGAAAAAAATGAATTGGAACAGGTGCATTCAGACATGTCCACTGTTTTGTCCTTAAGCGGAGATTCATCTTTTTTGGATATGGTTAAAAGTCCTGTCATAAGTTCTGAAAAAAAGACAGAAATTTTAAAGTTGCTAGTGGGAGAAAAAACCACTGCATTGACGATAAAGTTTTTTGAATTAGTTGGTGAAAAAGGCAGAACAGCATTTCTTCCAGAAATGGCCACTGCTTTTATCCGACTATACAATGAACATCTTGGGATACAAACTGCAGAAGTGGTTAGTACCATTCAGCTGGATGAAGAACTTCGAAATTCCTTCAAGGATATCGTTAAGGAGGTTTCCGGCAAAAACAAAGTAACACTTGTAGAGAAGATCAATCCAAACCTTATAGGTGGTTTTGTTCTTAGAATTGGTGACAAACAACTTGATGAATCTATCAAGAGTAAGTTACAACAATTGCGTCTGGACTTTACCCAGAACCTTTACGAGAAAAAATATTAAGAAGAAATTAAGCTGTAATCAATAATACTATACAATAATGGCAGATGTAAGACCTGATGAAGTTTCGGCAATATTGAAAGAGCAACTCTCGGAAGCCAAGACTCAAGCAGAATTGGAAGAAGTGGGTACTGTACTCCAAGTTGGTGACGGTGTAGCCCGTATATACGGACTCTCTAAAGCGCAAGCAGGGGAGTTGATCGAATTTGAGAATGGTTTGAGAGCCATGGTCCTCAATTTGGAAGAAGACAATGTAGGTGCTGTGCTCTTTGGAGAAGCTAAATCCGTAAGAGAAGGCGATACCGTTAAAAGAACTAAAAGGATTGCCTCCATTAAAGTAGGTAATGGTATGCTGGGTAGGGTGGTAGACACCTTAGGTATTCCTATTGATGGTAAAGGTGCTTTGGAAGGAGATCTTTATGAAATGCCTCTTGAAAGGAAAGCTCCTGGTGTAATTTACCGTCAGCCGGTAACTGAACCATTGCAAACTGGTATCAAATCTATTGATGCTATGATTCCAATCGGTAGAGGTCAGCGTGAATTGATTATCGGTGACAGACAAACAGGTAAAACTGCTGTTGCTATCGATACAATTCTTAACCAAAAAGAATTTTATGACAAAGGGGAGCCAGTTTTCTGTATTTATGTTGCCATAGGTCAGAAAGCATCTACAGTTGCCAACGTGGTTGCAGCCCTTGAAAAAGGAGGCGCTTTGCCTTATACTGTTATCGTAAGTGCATCTGCTGCAGATCCTGCACCTATGCAATTCTTTGCTCCATTTACTGGTGCAACCATTGGAGAGTTTTTCCGTGATACAGGAAAGCCTGCCTTGGTAGTTTATGATGATCTTTCTAAACAAGCTGTAGCTTACCGTGAGGTTTCTTTGTTGTTGAGAAGACCTCCAGGACGTGAAGCCTATCCTGGTGATGTATTTTATCTTCATTCCAGATTATTGGAAAGAGCAGCAAAAATCAACTCTTCGGACGAGATTGCAAGGCAAATGAATGATTTACCACCTTCTTTAGTTCCTTTGGTAAAAGGAGGAGGATCTCTTACTGCTTTGCCTATAATTGAAACTCAAGCTGGTGACGTTTCTGCCTATATTCCTACCAATGTTATTTCCATTACTGATGGACAAATATTCTTGGAAACAAATCTTTTCAACGCAGGTATTCGCCCTGCCATTAACGTAGGTATTTCAGTATCTCGTGTTGGTGGTAATGCGCAGATCAAAGCCATGAAAAAAGTTGCAGGTACCTTGAAACTTGATCAGGCTGCCTTCCGTGAATTGGAAGCTTTCTCTAAGTTTGGATCAGATCTTGACCCTACTACTAAGCGAACAATCGAAAGAGGTAGAAGGAATCAGGAAATCTTGAAGCAAGGACAATATTCTCCAGTAAGAGTTGACCTTCAGGTAGCCATTATCTATGCTTCTTCTAAAGGTTTATTGGATAATGTACCAGTAGGAAAAGTAAGAGAATTCGAGAAGGATTTTTACAATCTTATCATCGCTCAATACCCTGAAGCAATTACTGCTATCAATAAAGGAGACCTAAATACTGCTGGTGACTTGCTGAAAAAAGCTGTAGAGGAGTTAGCTCCTAAATACAAAGCTTAATTAGCACTGGTCTTAAACAGTATACAAGTAAGAAGGATATAGAATAATTATGGCGAATCTAAAGGAAGTAAAAGAAAGGATCAATTCGGTAAGCTCTACCCAGCAGATTACCAAAGCCATGAAAATGGTAGCGGCTGCTAAATTGAGAAGGGCACAGGAAAAAATTGTGCAGATGAGACCCTATTCTCAAAAATTGACTTCCATCCTAAATAATATTTCTTCTGGAGCAGAAGGAGTGGCAGACATAGCGTATGCCCAAGAACGTAGTGTTGCGAATGTGCTGATAGTGCCAATTACATCCGATAAGGGACTATGTGGTGCTTTTAATTCCAATGTTATCAAGGCTTCTAATGTGGTTATCCAGGAGCATGAAGGTAAAGCTATTACTGTCATGCCTATTGGAAAGAAGGCCATGGATTTCTTTAAAAAGCAGGAGTATCCTTTGATTTCTGAATATGCTGGATTGTTTGAAAATATCACATTCGATCCAATTAAAGCTGCCGCAGAATTTGTAATGGATGCTTTTGTTAATGGAGAATATGATCATGTGGTTTTGGTGTACAACCAATTTAAAAATGTAGCTACTCAGCTTGTTGTTAAAGAGCAATTTCTGCCAATTTCTAAAATTGAGTCAGAAGGTGATGACAATAAATCCCAACAGGATTATATTGTAGAGCCTTCTAGAGATTACATCATCGAAGAATTAGTTCCTAATTCCTTGAAGATCCAGTTTTATAAGGCCATTTTGGATAGCAACGCCTCTGAGCATGGTGCAAGGATGACTGCCATGAGTAAAGCTACTGACAATGCGGCTGATCTCTTGAAAGATTTGAAACTTGTTTACAATAGAACCAGACAAGCTGCCATTACCAACGAAATTCTTGAAATCGTTGCTGGTGCAAATGCATTGGAAGGTAAGTAATAAGTTATCACTTTAAGATAATTGAAGCCGGTTGTGTAAGCAACCGGCTTTTCTAGTTTTTAGAAGGTCTGCTTAGCTGCCAGAAATAATGGATGCTCATACTTTGCTTGTCCATCTTATTTTACACAATACCACTTCCAATTTTTTAACCCGGATTATGTAATAGGATTCGTAATAGCCTGTCCCGTGTTTACGGGAAGTGTTGCAATCGCAAGACAATCAGACTGTTTGGAGA
>TARA_R110001599_G_scaffold82695_2_pt1 | contig 66583 bp, 54 predicted proteins | sample TARA_R110001599 | Tara Oceans TARA_R110001599 (sample SAMEA4398360) | marine metagenome | biome: Polar Biome; feature: [MES] marine water layer (ENVO:01000295) within the mesopelagic zone...; material: water (ENVO:00002006), including particulate matter (ENVO:01000060) such as...... | reverse complement strand
CTGGCGCCAGTGTTATCATCTACCACTGTATCTCTTTGGCTTGGGTTGGCCATGTAATACCGGTGTATTGACGCAGACATAGGATAACTACTTGTTATAATGTCACCATAAACAAATTCATTACTGTAGCTAGTTGGGCTGGCTGTTCGGAAGCTTGCGCGCGCGGACTCTTTTGTAATAAAAGGGTATATGCTTTTCGCTGTTGATGGTTTTCCGGCTATTCCGCGATCAATTACACGATCAATGTTATATTCATATAAACTTATATGCCCTTCGGGGACATTATACACGTCATTCGAAATAGCACCGGATTGTTCGGGGATATTGTTATAAAACACACGACTATCAAAAATTAGAAATTCAACGCGCGGGTTTGCACGCATCGTATTAATTATGATGTCCTTGCCCGTGAACTTTTTGAAGGACATAACCGCCCTCCCTAGTAGTCCAGCCTAACGCGGAGGGTTAATTCATTTGTCGGATCTTTACGGAGAGGCTCGGATAATTTTGCCGTAGCCATTAACTCACCAGCGGCACTATACATACCGATTGTTGTGACATATGAAATTGGAATATCACTGGAAAGGTTTTTAACTACGATTGCGGCTCCCGAAACGTATGTTGGATTTGTACTATAGTTGAACTTGTTCCAAGGTACGCGACAGAAGAAGATATTTGAATTAATCTCAGTTGTGTTATTGAAGGCGATGTTTGTGACTCTATGACGTAATGCGTTGCAAGCGCCAGAGATTGAAGAGCCAGACAATGTTTGGACAATGCCTTTAACTGTTTGTCCGAGGTCTCCAAATTGTGAAGAGAAGTCACCATTAACATCAATATTAAGTGTGTCTGCTTCCGCTTTACCACCCAGATCGTTCTTAAAAATTGAAGCAGTTAATACAGCTATTCCTGCTTGGTAGAAAATGTTACCAACTTCAGCTCTACCAAGTTTTGTCGCTAAAGGACCGTCTTGGGCATAAAGTAATCCGTAGTCCCCACCTAAAGCAGATTTATAGCCACTATTAGCAGAAGCACTAGCGTCAGTTAAAGTTACCACTGAGCCTGCAGTAATTGCATCTGCCCACGAACCTGTAGCTACCGTCATGCTGAAGGAGCCTTTCTTTATTTGGTCTTTAGTCAATAATCTAGAAAAATTAACAAATACTACTTCAAGCATTTGATTGGTGTTGTCAGTAACATCCAAATCAGATTCAAATCTCTCGACAAACTCATTTACAGTTGAACTATAACCAAGCAGAATTTGCGTCATAGAATTGTACATATTAATTTTCTTTGAGTTTTGAATAGCCGCGGAAGATGAGAGAGCAGAGCTTTCGTCATAACCCACTGCAAGATCAAAGATGTGGTTCGCTGAAGAACTCAAGTATGGATAGTCATAGACAGATTGAAACTGGCCATGGCTAAAGTTTTTGATGTTTTCTTCGATGTATGAGCCGGTTCCAAATTTGAATATTGTTCCGGTAATTGGGATTGCTTCGTGAAGCAGGGTCTTCGTTGTTATGATATCTGTGCTTAAATTAAACGGCTGATATTGATTTGGCATTATGTAACCTTCCTTACTATTCTAATAGGTATATGTGTACTAACACCGGTGGTCTTACCAGACACATAAACCATTGTGTCTATATAATCATAGGTATTCCCATCACCAAATAAATCTTGGCCGGTTTTTCCAAACAACGAATATTGAGCGGCGCTAGTGCCAAGTATACCTTGAACTTTAAAATTCAGACCAGCCATATAACCACTAGGTCCGTTTATTTGTGAATAATCATCGGCTGTGGTGTCTCCTGTGGCTTCTATTTTTGTCGGAAATGTAGGCACGACTGTGCCGGCATAGTTAGCAATCTGAGCTTGACTAACACCAGTAAAGTAATACGGTGCGGGGGTGTTTATATTAACTGCGGCGGATGCACTCGTTCCGCCGGTTTCGCCGGTGACTTTCCACGTACTCGATGCCGGAGGCGCCATTACAGCTTGAAAAAATCTTGAATCAGCAGAAATATCAAGGTTGGTATCGATTAAGCCAGGATTTACCAAATAAGTGGCGCGGTTTTCAGTACCAGCAGCCCGTGAAGGATCAGCTGTCGGAGAATCGATTCCTGTTTCAAGATAAATTAAAGTATCTGTTGTGGCGGCGCCTCCGTGTTGGTAGTATTTAGCGCCTGAGTCATCACCATAATCAGATTTCATCGCCGCTAAGAGCGCTGTAGTGGTCGTATTATTAACACCAACATAATAAACGGAGCCGCTTGTTCTTTGTATCGCCGGCCCGGTGATGGTGACATCTTTTGCGTTAGACCCCCATAACTTCATTGTGGGCATGTACAACAGGTTCATGTTGCCGTTAAAGCTAACCAAACCATAATTAATATTTGCGTTCGCGGATGCAAAAGCTTCCAGGACCGGTGTTTGTAAAATCTCCAAATCATAATAAGCTGACCCGGAAGGGTGATTTTTATTATAAATTCTATAATCGATCTCGTCATCGCCCAAAGCAAATTGAGTAATTTTAAAATTACCCTCTGCCATTCTTTTGCGACCTAGATCAGTCAAAACTGCGTCGAGAATAATGTCGCCGCTGTTATCTAAAAAAGCCATTTATTTTCCTCTCTCCTGATAAATAGTAGTCAAAATTGTTTATCCCCTTGACATTTTGTAAGTAATATTCAAATCAATTTTTTTGCCTGTTTTTTTCGAGGTTAGTCGAATCTTAAAGGCTTTGTTCCATAAATTGTGTTCAGCCATACCAATTTTTATTTTTTCTAGCTGACTAAACGCCGATTTGCTGTAATCAACTTCTGAATCATCCATGAACGCATGCTGTAAGTGGGGAACAATGTTAAGTAGTTTTTTAAATTGTTTTGTGGTGTTAACTGCTACGTCAACTTCTAATTGATAGGGGTATATAACATCAAAAACGCCATATTTGTAACCACCATCATTAAGTAATTCAGCTATGTATATCGGGCTAAAGTGGCCCGGCTCAGAACGTTCATTTAAAAATCTCATTGTATAATAATACTTCCTGTTGGTATCTACTGTATCATAATAAACGTAATCATTGTAGGTTGGCATATCTTTATTTTCCCACCATTCGCTTGTGCTTGGTTGTGGAATCCCGTCCTCATCCGCGGGGATTCTTGGCTTCCACATGGCCAAGTCTATGCTAGCAATCTTTTTTCCTTCAAAATTTTTATAATTTGTGGGTCTTTCATCCATCCTATATATTTCAAGGTATTGGGCACTTGATCTTGATTGTTCTTCTATTGGCTCATTTACTAAAAGATTGTTGGAAGCTAAATAATTATTCTTGATTTGATCTTCCACTACTGATAAGGTGATTGGATAAGCAAATTTTTCAAATGCTCGATAATCAATATCAAAGCCCAGCCGTTGTGAATTATCATTTACGTGAAAAGGAATTGCTGCAGCTGGGCTCACTGGGTGATCCATTACTCTTATTGTGCTTGAGGCCACGGGTATCTCGATTATTTTAACTGATGGTTGTATTGTAACATTAAAATCCGCCAAGTGTTTATATCTTATACTTGCTATTTGGGCGTCCGTTGCAAACCGGTTATCTACTGCAGTTTCTCCTGCACCCAGGGATTCCTGAACTAATTTATCTTTTCGGTCGCCGGTTTCGGGATCAAAAAATTCAAGACAGTAGATTCTGTCCCAGGAATCCGGCGTGTCGGGGTCAGTTAAATCTGATATCACGCGAGTAATCCTTAAATCTGATGCCTGATATCGATAGCCTTTGACCGCCACGTAAGCATAGATATTATATGTGTATTCTTCTCCATACTTAATTTGAGTGTCTAAGAAATCATCCTTAAGTTTAATGCTATTAAAAATAAAGAAATTCTGTATTACGTTTTGTGTTGATAAATCACCTGTGGGCGGACCACCAATTTTTTCAATTCTGTAGGCTAATATTTCACTTTCTTTTTCATTGAAAGATGAGTCGCCATATGGCGCCCTAATAGTCTCAAGAAAACTGTCTGAATCAACATCATCAATAAAATCTGCTAATGCTTTGGTAGAAGTTATAGTGTTTAAGTGCCTATAATCACCCGTCTTATCGTACAAAGATACCCTTGTAGGCTCAGTAGGATCTCCAACACAGTAAAAGTCATCATCATAATTAATATAATTTATTCTCATTTCAGTAAATATTTCGCCGGCAGTGGTGGAGCGCATGGTCATATCATATATTTTATTTGTTTCAGCAGCGGGATCTAGATGCCCTGTTTCTTGAACCGTAAAATCTACATTTGAAGGTTTTGATTCTAAAGAATTATCAACAAACATCTGCTTTAGTGTTAATAAAAATTTGCCGGAAACATCTTGTTCAATTATGCTGTCTCCAAGCGCGCGTATATTGCCGCCGGCACCAGGCAAACTAATCCTAGAATAATAGGGTAGAGATAATCTGTTGTTGTATAGCATACTATATTCATTCTCTACTGCCTTGTGATCTATTAATATATTTTTAAATTTTGTTTGTATGTATGCTTCAGTTGAGGATGATAAGTGATGTAATGGATAATAATATTCAAAATATTTCTTAGTTTCAGTTGACGCGCCGGCATAGGTAAGTTCTCTCATATCACCGGCATATATACTCTCATAGTCAGCTTTTGTGTAAAAAATATTACTATAATTTGTATAACTAAATTTGCGTTCTCTGCTAATAAAGTTTACCAAGTTGTTGCCGTATAATGAGTTAGCAAATTCTCCCACAGCGGTTCCAATAGGGCCGATAGAGTTATTTAACTCATCTATCTGACTAATATTCTGTAGTGCATAACCATTGGGTATAAGGAGTTCGCTATCTAATTCAGAATTTTGTTTTTCGTAATTTTTATAGTAATGATTGTACTCGTAGCTTATATTTGTTTTTTGGTAAGAGTCCAATTTTTCTGGGATGGTTGTTTTGATCAAAACCGGATCGTACTGCAAGTCATGTGTAAACCAATGATCAGTGTATTCTTCTGTTGAGAAAATACCATTATATTCTTGATCATCATATTCGCCGCCAATCAAATACTTTTGCCAATGCAAATCGCTATAAATTGTTTCGTTATCCCCATACAGCCTAACCGGATATTTAATAATCGGGACCGGAACTTTTGAATCATAGGCTATATCACGTACAAAATCAAGGGTATTATTTGTCGATGTTCTAAAATCAATATAATCATTTAACGGAACTAGCATCTCGAATCCTCCCCAAACTGTAACTGTCCGACCTATTGAATCAGGATTGTGTTGGGAAATCTGGCTATTGGTGTCTGTTAAATTTTGCCTGATCCAACCTGCACCCAAGGCGGTGCGCAGCGGATCTCCGGAGCCCGATAATAACGTGCGGTCAACAAATTTTAGTTTTCTTGAGTAGTAAGACGACATCAATAACCTCCCGGACCATACCCAGAACCACCACTACCACCACCACTTGGTTCAGAATCGTCGTCAGAGGTGAGAGGTGCTCCGGATTCGATACTTGTCATAACGTCTGCAGTCAACCAATCAGGTCGGGAAGTCAGCAATGCCGACCCGCCCATGGCCTCGGTTGAAAACCATCCAATAGGTAACGCTGGACTGTCGTATCGATTAACTGTTGCATATGCAGAAACGTAATAACCAGATGTGTATGGTGTCGAAGATTCTTCGTAGCCTACAACTCTTACGGTAGCGTCCTGAGTGGCTAACGAAGTAGGGCTAATACTTTTTGGTGTGAGCGGTGGCATTTTAATTGTCTTAAATGTATATACATTTTCAATATAAGTGCTGGCCAGATACTGGGCGTCGGACATGTAAATAGAATTCAGTATTGTTCCTACACTGGAGGGCCCACCGAACGAGTTGCGTAGTGCGTTACCTTCCAGAGAGCTATAAGTGGTCTCATATTCATTTTCCCGTGGTGGCTGGCCGGCTGCATATTCGGCTCTAAGGACTGAGTCTTGAAATTCACGGAGATATGCTTTGCGATTGCCTCCACCGGTTGTATCTCGGAATTCATCGTAACTAGAACCAGCAAGCTCCCCGATATTCCCGCGGAGACGCATGGTGAAGTCTCCCGGCTCCACCCACACATCAGAATCCATCAGCGCTTCTATGTCGATTCTTAGGTTGGAGATCATCTCGCTAGACCATGGTACTTCAATACTTTGAAATGCGTATTCACTGGAGCCATAGAAATATCTCTGCATTTGTTCCATAGCGATGCCGTCGGTTATAATACCTTTCCGGATGCCGCCGCTGCCGTAGTCGTAGTCCAAAATGTTGCCTCCATGTTTCTCTTTCATCAAGTTTCTGCTTCTATCCATGATCATATATTCAGCGATGGATTCGTCTACACCGGAGGCCACCTCAAAGTTTCTGAGCGCTCCTTCATACCAATCAACAAGTACGTTCACTTCGGGGTTATTTGAAAGATAGACATCAATTGCCATAACAATTTGTGGAAAACAATATTTTACGCTATCGCTAGTAATAATTTCAAACTTATTAAGTCCGGTGGCGCTGCATTTCCAAAATTCCCCCAATGGATCTGCATCGTTGTGATTGACGTCAACGGTTATGTAAGGTCCTCCAACACCACCAATCGCATAATAAGTTTCTGCCTGATCGCTGGTATGAGTATAACTATAAACAGAATTAATACTCTTGCCAATCAATATTGAATCATTTCCTGCTGCATCATATGCATCTAATTTTTCTTGGGTTGTCTCTAGGAACATCATAGAGCCGGCGGTGGACCATGGGGACGGCGACGGCGTAAACATGGCTAAAGCTGTATCAGAAATACCTGTGATATTTTCTTTACTTGTACCTGTACCTACATCGGTGTACGGCCGAGAGGCCTCGACATCGACATCGCTCACATCAGCAACTACAGCGGTTAATGCGTCCCAACCACTCATGTTTAAACTCCCACCTTTTTCATAGCAATTTTAAAACTAGGTTCCATGAGTTTTATTTCTAACTTCTGTTGTTGTATGAATAGTGCCTTTGCTACCGCGGTGACATTTGGTTTTTCTATTTTTTTTATCTCTTTAGCTGCTCGATTAATCTCTGCAGGAGTCATCAGATCGGGTGGCTTGTAGAAAGCGCTGGATTCAGTAAAAGGTATAAGCTTTGTAGCGCTTACAAATTTAGTTTCTCCTCGCTTGAGTCTCATGCTTTTTCTATCAAATATATTCACATTTGGAATAACAGTTTTGTCTGTTTCTATTTTTAATAATGAAAAATCAGATCTTATTTTAATTTTTGTGTTGTCTTCTGAGCGGGTAGAGGCCTGAATTGGTACTTCATATACACACCCGATCCCCAAAGCATGTAATATATGGTGAGCATCATCGACAACACCGCTATTAGCGGGGCTTTCTTGGAGGATTCCAGCTTTTGATAGATTATTGCGAAGTTCTTTTATATTTTGTGCATTACGCAGAGGGCCCTGGCGCCTTTTGCATTTCGCACAAGGCACTTTTGCTATCCCAGAAGATGTTGTACTAACTGGGCTTTTTCTTTTAAAATTTAAACTTTTAGTTGTTATTTGTCTAGGCATAATCTTTATTCGTAATTAGTGACTTAAAAATTTTATTTTCTCAGTCGCCCATACCTCCATAAACCGTAAATTGGCTAGAGCCTACATTTTCGTAAGGGCTCGTACCATCATAATCAAGATTTACGGTACCAGCCTCTGCGGCGGCTAGCCAATCTTCATAAGTGTCGTAATACCAGATTATTTCAAAGTTTGGAATTCTTCTTCTGTAATAGGCTTCACCACCTTCGCCCTGATACTCAGCCAAAATTAACTCTCGTAGCGCTTCACGGTCGGAGGCTTCATAACTTGTATAAGAATATTCATGAAATTGTGTTGGTTTCGTTGCATCCCCATAATAGCCACCAAATTTGTTATCGCCAAGGGAGGTAGTTATGTGGCCTTCGCTGCCGGCGCTGGCGCCCACGTAGACGCCATGGCGATCATCATATCGAAAATCGGATTCGCGACAACGATATGCTCTCTTTACATATCGGCAGCGCGATGGGCCGGTGGAGTGCTCTTCATCTTTTCGAAAATTCATGAACACTGTAGGTTCTCCGAATTCAGACACACGATAAAAGTCAACGATCTTGTCTTGGCCCATTGGATCAACTATAACGTATCCATAAAACAAATCGTCGTATTCCTCGGGATAAATTTTCCCAAACTCATTTTCTCCAGCGGTAGAACCATAGGGGTCTGTACCGGCGGGTGGTCTAGTATAATCTCCAAATGGGACCGGGGTTCTCCAACCGTCCCACCACCAAGCATATTTACACCCCGAGCCGGGAGGTGAATCAGCGCCGTATCCACCCCAAGATAAGAGGCCGATTTCATAATCAACCTTCTCTTCCAATTTGGCCTGGCGATCGTCGAATAAATCTCTCATTTGTGCTTTAGAATTAATTACAGTCTCTCCAATAAGCTCAGCATACGCCTCTGAAGCACGTTCGTATTCTTGGCGGGCGCGAGTTATATTATCAAGAAAATTATCTCTATTAGACTCGTTTTGATTAGAGTACCTTACTTCAGAACGCCAATTTGAAGTAAACGTTCTGTGAACACCATGATGGATAGCATAATCATCTTCCGAATCATCGTGCGGGCCGAGAAGTGATAGTTCTTGACCAATTCTAGAGCTTGGCGAATAGTAAGATACATACAACCCAATAAAATTTTCATAAAAAGCTTTTAATTGCCCTAAAGTGCCTGTTTGCGGTGAGATTCTTTGGATTATTTCTCTGGCTGCTAAGATCATCTGGGTCTGATCACCGTTATATTTATTACTTAAAAAGTCGACATGTTTAATATAGGCTACCGCACAGAATATCCAGGGGGCGCCGGCTGGGTTTGTTATAAACTCTCTCTGCATTGATTCAGCAAAGAAATCATTAAATACTCCATCAATTTTATTATAACTACAAGCCAGTGACGCATCCTCAAGATATTGTTTTAGGGCAAGATGGAGCCAATAATAATGTTTTATTAAGTCGACAAGGGCTGTTTTTGTATAATCCCAAATTTCAAATGTTCCTCTATATTGATCAAGGGTTGCCTGATCGTGGTCCATTAAAGTGGCCATTTGATCAATATTTTGAAACTCAACATAGAATACTTTGTGATCTAACTTTGCTTGTATTGAGGGGGATTGGTCGAAGTGCTCAAGAAGAACAGACACATTTCTTTCAGTCGCGTAATGTTTTACTATGCTACCATCAGAGTTAACAAATTCTTCAGGATTTGCTACAAGTGAATAGCTTGTATCCCTGTCGACACGACCATGGTGTGAGCTAGGATCATAGGTGGGTATTGGCTTATCCTCAGTAGAAGCAACAGTTAATTCTTTTGAAAAAGTTAAGGCTGTTTCGGGCGAGCCGGCTGGTTCAGGCGAAGAGCCATCCACAACAGCTATTGGGAATGCTTTTTCAATAATATATTTATGGGGTATGTAGTATCTTTGTACTAGTTCTATTCCAAAATATTTTATAAACCTGGACACGTTAACAAGGGTAGATAAAACTGAATTATTTGTTAAGGCTGTACGCCAATCAAAGGCCATGTAACCAAACGTTACATTGTATTCTTCTCTGGCTCCATAAACATCTTCAAAAATTCCCTGATATTGAGTTAAAGTTTCTTCCATAGTCGCACCTGTACGGGGATCGGTCCACGTTAATTTAATATATCCATCCGCAGTATACCGGATTTTAACATCTCCGACTGCGGAGCCTTCGGTAATTACAGTTCGGTCGGCGCCTTCTGCTCCCGTCAGGTCTTCGATACCCAATCCTGCAAAGTCAGAACGATCTACATAATCAGAGATTTTAAATCTAGTTGTGTTCTCATTAGCCCACGTGACTGTTCGACCTTGTTTAAAAAGGAATAAAGAATCGTGCGAGACACCAACCGGCCCGGGCAACGAAACATCCCCAAGCAGTCTTCCTCTCGCATCTAATACTTTTGCGTTAACCGTTAGTTTTTTAGTCAAAGGTGTACCACGATTAACAACATCGTTTACTCTGCCCAAGATCATAGCCATATCGTTGAAAAGGGCGCCGGTGCGAGTGCCGCTGCTTCTGTTTATGATCATTTTGCGCGCGTTGTCGATTCGTTTTAATAAATCAACACTATCTTTATAAGTTTGTAGATTGTACTGAATAACATCGATAGAACCAATTAGTTCTGGGTCATTACTTTCCGCGTCTTCGGGGCCCCCGGGGATTATAGAAATATAGCGTTGAATTAACTCAGTAAATTTATCGTAGATGTCTTGGTGATTAGTTGTATCAGCTTTATGATAACTACCATTTAACGCCTGAAGGGGTGTCTCAATGTAAATGTCTTCGTTATCATCAAAATAGCTTTCTTCAGTTTGGTTAGCTATTGAACCACCTTGCATTATATTTTCATAAGCCACATCGCTAAACATCAGTTTCATAGCGGAATTTGTACGCAATGTACTGTCTAAGATTTCTTCCTTGGTAAGCATACAGGAGAAAGCTAATAAATTAATATTTCCATCTTCGACAACTTTGTAGGCGCTTACATCTTCATCTTCGAGGAATTCCCCTTCATAGTAAGTGCCAGCGTATCGAGCAATTAATAATTTGTGGTTTACACCAACTATTATTTTTAAAAACTTTCTACCTGTTTTATCATATATCTCTACAAATTGGCCAGCATTAAGGGCCGTAACAAAATCTTCGGTACTTACAGGAATGAGGTCATAACCCAAGCCTAACGATATTTCGTTAATATCAAGATGAACAGAGGCGATGGTACCATCGTCGGTGTAGGAAGGCGCTTCTGATTTAATAAAAATAGGCAAGATTGAAGGGTCATAAAGTAAAAGCGATAGTTCATCCATTGGGTCTTCAGCTTTTGAATAATCAACGCCAGTCAGCTGTTTATATTCTAATAGGCGCGCCGTGACTTTTTCATGGCGCATTGCCGCACTGCGTGTGTCCCCATAATCTTCTCCAGGTATATAGTCATGGAGAAGGCTAGGATCTACTGGAAAATAGTTATCTTTTGATTTTGTAAATATCAGATTAAGATTAATTCGATCTAAAATCTCTTTAATAAATCTTTTATCTTTATTTGGCTGAGCTGGATCATATTCTGGTACTGTAAATAAAAATGATACCTCTACATTGAATTCGTAGCCGGCCACACCAGATGGTGATGTCCAATCAAGAACTTCAACTTGGTCAATATACGGAGTTGGAAAGTATTCTCCAAAATTTTTATTTAAATCACCTTCATAGATTAGTCTAGACATATTTCGGCCTCCACTGCGCTACCATAAATATCATATACCACATCATTATTTTCGGCTATATTCTCACAATCAAAATCAATATCAATATAGTAGGAGTCTTTATTAAATTGTTCTAGCCCCTTGCAGGCTAATTTCTCATCAATCATTTCATCTATCTCCAAATCAAAATAATATTTTACTGCTTGAGGCGATAACTCTTCGTACTCATCTGCTACCTGGTTTGCTGCAGCATAATTCATTATACCATCAGTAACCTGTTCTTTCTTTCTATCAAAGTATTTTCTCCTAAGATGCTGGAATTCTTCTCCATCAGTTTTGTCGATATATTCAAAAACTTCAATATCAAAGTTCTCAACCAACAGCTCTGTATTCATTTCTTCTAGATAAAACATTTGATCATCCGTTTCTAAATAAATTATTTGATCATCAATAAAATTACTGGTAACCAACTCGAACTTTCTTGGATCTAGAGAATTAAAAGATTCATTAAAATAGGTATTTGAATCTTCTATTTTAAGTTTGTAGCTGGCAGTTAAATGTAACTGTGGAATTCTAGAATTATTTTGTTTATCCATGAAACTGCTCGATAGTATCCTACCTTGGAGAGCCACTACTTTCCATGCGGGTGCCACTTGCGCGCCGCCTTGTAAATATGCATCCCCGATCATTTGATCAAATTTGAAGATATCTTTGCGAGGTATTTCTTGTGTTGGCTCTACATCAATAGAGAAAAAGTTAATTTCTCCTATTCCATCGCGATTAATATTTTTTTCTAAATCTTGAAAAAGTGTAAGACCTTCAAGGTATTGGGTCTCTTCTTTAATTCGTTTGTGGGTTTCGCTTTGAACTTCAGATCTTCCCGAATACGTCGAATCATAAATTATATTATCATCATAAAAAGCATAGTAAACAGGCTTAAATTTACCAACTCCAAGCAAGTGCTTACCATATGAAGTTAACTTCAAATCAATTACATCTTCTTTTTTGTTTAAAAATCTAGCCATTCTATTTCTCTTTATTAATTAGCATATTATTAGTTTTAATCAACATCATATGTTTTCCTAACTGCTGTTGTTGGTGTTTGGGAGACGTCTGCTCTGCTCATGGAAAATGTTGGTCGTTCATTGCCCCCTAAGAGGTCCAGAACGTCCGAAGCGTCAAGTTCGCCACCAGGGTAACCCCCATCATCATCAAGCAAGCCACCGGGCGATGAGTAGCCCGGCATTGTTAAGCCTTCTTGTACAAGGGAGCGTGCGCGGTTTGATTCGTCATCGTAAAGAATATCAACGTCAACTTTAACCGCTTCCACAATTGATAAATAATCGTATGGCCAGTTATATTGTGCTTCATAAGCTTGGAATGCTGGTGTGGCCGGCTGTAGGGCACCTGGCTCGGCTGGGTCATCAGCTGTTGTTTGGTTAGCCCCCGCTGGAGTCCAAGCGCCCGGGTACTGGTAGGTCGCATCGCCGTCATTACTACCGGCCTGAACACCGAGGCCTGTATATTTAGTGAATGTTTGATTCACGTAGTTGGCGCCCACAAATTGTACTGAACCTAATTTACCCATACTTTGGCCAACTTGCTCTAAAACATGATTGTAATAATCACCGATAGCTTTTTGTTTAACCTTGAACACCATGAATCTTATATCGTCTTTGCTCCCAAACAAATCATAACGACCAAGCAACTCACTGTCATCGAGTGCATGGGCGATTGATTGCTCTTCAAAATCAATATTTTTATAATTTCTTGGGGCAAGATTTTGCCACATATATGATAAGTCATCCCTGTCGAATGTCTGAGAGAATTCAAATATATACATTACAATTGGAGTTGTGTATGGGTTTCTTAAGAAGTCAAATTCTATTGGTAATATATATTTATCCATTTTTGTAATTAATTTTCTGACTGATTCACCGGCAGCTTCTAAATCGGCACCCTGACCAGACATAGCATTTACAGCAATTGCAGAGGCTAATTTCTCAGGGTCAAGTTCAAAAAATTCTTTCTGATTCTGTAAATCAATGTTATCAACTGATTCTGGATGTGTTTCTAAAGGTGTATCGTAGAAAGAATTAATGTATGGTATAACAACGACCGCTTCGTTAACTTTTCTAGTTTGAGCTAATTGTCCTAAGCGTCGGCTTTTTCCTGTAGTATCAAAGCCGAATACATTGCTTAGTGAGCGCATGCGGTTTCTAACGTTATTTCCTTTTGACGCGGGATCAGTAACAATTCCGGAATTATATTTATTATATATTGAATCTTCGTTAATAACACTATAGTGGTTGGCTAGCCATTGCTCTGGGATACTATCAATTTCAAGGAAAATGCCTTTTCTTGGTTCGGGGTCAACAATTCCAAACTGGTGCCACATTCCGCGTGGTACAGTACCAGAACCATAGTTTGTTGGTAGTGTGAGGGAGCCTGATTCAGCTGTTACCGCTTGAATTGGAGAATTAAAGTTTAACATTGGGGTTTCCCACTTGGGTTTAATAACCCAGCGCATACCATTAGTTTGGTTGCGCTGCTCCATCATGTTTCCAGCCGGCCCAGTAGATTGAAACGGAATTCTTTCAATACCAAACATGTTTAAGCTAGCGCTTACCTGCATAGCTATACCATTGATATTTCGGCCGCCACCAATATAATTTGTATTTCCTCCGTCTATAGAAGAGCTAGGATCATTATCATTATAATCTGTTATTAAAGCTGGTACTTCAATTACTTTTCCAACTCCGCTGCCTTTGATAAGTCTTTGTACGTTGGGACCGGGATCCACGCGCCAATAGACCGTATTGACTTTGCTAAGTACTTCATCTGCCTTGTATCTCTTTGTTTCATCAGGATAGAATAGAATATCGCACCAAGCTTCTCCGTGATAGTATGGGGGAGTAAACGACCAGTTGTGGCCAGTGAAACAATCAAGGGCGCCCGATGTTGATTGAGCTAAAGCAAATCCTAGGTCTCCCATACCCAAAGATGCGCTAAGAGTAGTGGAGCCGTGGTCATTGGCTCCGCCCGGGTGACGGCCAGAGACTGGCGGCCCGAAAGCAGTTGTACGGCTATACATAGTAAACGTTTCGTGTGAGGCTGAATAGTGTGCGGGGTCTTGTGGTAGAGGATACTCTCGGCTGTAGAACCTTAACCCCAAGTGGCCAGATCCGCTATTACGGTGGAGTGCGCGAGCACCGTAAGTACCAAATGCTCCACTAATTGTTCTTTGTAAGCCACTCTTTGAACCATTAGCAATTCCGCCTGGATCGCCAGCATCATTCATTCTAATGCCGCCGCTATCGTACTCATTAACATAAAATCTTTGTCCGTTGACTGATCTTCTTAATTTTATTCGGGCGCCGTACATAGAACCGCTTTCAAACATAATACCTTCTTCCGGAATAACTTCTGAAGTTAGTGCGGTGTAATCTCCATTATTAAGATAAAAATTGGCCGTTTCACCAAAGAAATTTCTGGCCATAAGTTTATACATTGGATCGCCGTCAGAGGTCAAAGAAGCTGTGTATGGTATTGACGAGGACGGCGATACCTCTAAATCCGAAAGTTTCATATTCAATAGTTCTGAGGCAGGATCTAGTAAAGTTTCAAATGGGGCGCGCTTATCCCAGAAAGTTCCGCCGTCCCAACTAGAACTATCAATCGCACTCGAAGCTGTATAGGCATTCGCGCCTTGGCGGGTTGTTCGAGAACCACTAGTTAAAGAAGAATTCGCAAAGCCAGCATATGCATGAAGGGCCCGGGTGGTACCGAGCGTTCCAGTTGGTAAGTAAGAAGCAATATAATTTGGCTTCGCCACTGTTGCCTCTAAGAGTGGGTGATCGACTGCAAGGCCAGACTTGATTGAATTATATAACAAACCCGGTGCGAACAAGGGGGCAAAAACTGGTCGTGCAACAGAGGTGACGTCGTTAAGAAGATTTCCATACTGGTCAACCGTCGTTTCTAGTGTTAGTGTGTTTACGACTCTTTGAAACGAGCATTCAATACCCTCATAATATGACTCTCTAAACCGGCTAGCTAAATCTAAAGTTCGCTGCGCAGGATAAAAACCCTTGTATGGATTGAATTTCTTAACAGCAGAAACCGTAATTCTTAGTTCTTTTGGTTCCATCGTGGTTTTAGCATGTGTATCACGGAAAAATTGTAGTTTTTCAGAATTTATGTAATCTCTAAAAAATGATGAGGTTGTTGAGAAAAGGCCACATCCTGGAATTTCATATTTAGAAGTCACTTTTCCAGTTCTAGCTAATTCAACCACGTGATTGTGAATTCTATACTCTGGTACAATCGCATAATCTTTTGCTAGCAGGCGAATTTGTTCTCTAAAGTCTTGATAATTATCGTACCATGGTTTTGACTTATAAGATTTAAATGTGTGATTCATTATACCTAGGCCCTCTACTACCGCGGTAGTTTCAACAATTCCCGCATGCTCGCCGGCTTCCCATAGGGCTTCCCCAGAAGCAGTCTGGACCATATTCATAAACGTTGGGTCCTCTTCAAATTGCCGTGCCTTACGAAGATATGGTGTTATTGAGCCAGTTTCTGGTATCAAAAGGCCGGTAGCAGCAGCTACAGAGTGGTAACCAGTAAACATTTGTTTTCTAGCATATAACGGCATTGTTCTATTTTGCCATGCCACCGTAACATAACTAAGGTAGCCATCCCGGAGGGCGCTGGCTCGGGAGGGGTCAAAGTGGAATGATGAATAATTATTCTGCAATTCTCCCGCCTTACCAACCACCAGTGCTGTCGGGTTTGTATATGCGCCGGCGCCGCCATCAGGGCGGTGGTTCCGATCAAAAATTGATGCTGTTCTTGTTAAGAAATCTTCTTGCGCGTCCAGAGGCCAGGAACTCTGAGAAACTGAGTGCTGCATAGAGTCAAGCATAGTCGCTCCCAGCACTACACGATCTGTGTTAAGATCTCTCCAGAATAAGTTATTATAATTCGTTCTTCTTCTCGATGAAGACACAAACTCCATTCGCATCGATGGAAATACATTCTCAGTGTAAATCAGATAGTTCGGATCAGCAAATCTGATTGTGTCTCGATCTAGGGCAAACAAAGTGTAATCTAATGCAGTGATTACATCATGAGGATCAATATTCGAATAGGTATTCAGACCATAGGAGTTGAAAAAGATTTTATTGTTGTTGTCTGTAATCTTGAGAGTTATTGATGTTGGTGGTGGCAACAGGCCTTCTCCACAATCGTCAAACGCCTCAAGCGCACTGTAATTGAAAATCGCGGGCCGGCCACGCATTGAAACGGGCGGTAATGTGAAGTTTGTAATGCCTTGATTTCTTTGAGTTTCTCCAGTTGGTATACCATCACCGTCATATAAATCGTGTTCGGCATATGTTATAACAGAAATCTCACTTGAAGATCTTTCATTGCGAAGGACAGGGTGATTTGGGTTGCGACGGAACATTGCGTGTGAGCCGTATCCGTATGGCCCATTACGCTTGAGCATTAAGGCGTTAAACAGAGGGCCGTCAGCAAGGCCACCTTTGTTTAGCGCTACACCGTTATGATTTACGAAGTATGGAATAAAGATTTTATTTCTGTATTGGCCCTCTACCGTGGTCGTGGGCGCGTTTAGTTTCATGTTTAAGGGAAAGCCCAGCGTATTTGCGGAGGAGGTTATAGGCTCGTATATATGTGTGTTTAGACCAACAAAATCAGTTGGTACGAAGCCGGGGTCTGAGCGACCTTCGGTATCGCTCAAGGTTCTACCAAAAGTGCGACCAATTCCAGATTGTATATAGCTGCCCATTTCACTTGCAGTAATCATTGTGAGCCATGGCTCGTAGTCTGCGTGTACCGAAGCAGTTGGAGAAGACCAGAGGCCCTGGGCTGGACCGAACATGGGCATAAAGCCAGCATAACGGTAGTTGCAGGGGTCTGTATCCGCCATGGCGCCAGTCATCCAAGCATATTGGCGATCTCCTCTTGGGATTTGGTGGTAGTGATTGAGGTTATCGTAAAAGTTGCCGCATGAGTAAGTTACTGAAGATGAATAGCCTAATACAGTCGCTGTACAGCCGGCTAATGGACTGGGGTAAAGGCCGCCATCGGTACCATCATTAAGTATTAGTTTTTCATTTGTTGTGACTGTGCGGAAAGCTACAGGGAAGAAGTGGTTTTCTGCTGTGTGTGAATTCCAGATTGCGTTTGAAGCTGATATAAAAAACTTCGGATTGGTTGTATTAATAATGTCAGTTTGATTACCTTCGCCAAGTTTGTACCACCCAAACAAGTATGATGAACTTCCGGCATATACCGAAGACGCTGTAATATCGCAAGGCACTCCCCCATTGTATAGTGCTTCAACATCAGAAGCGCTCAAGGCCACATCCCACAAGGTTAGTTGGTCCATTGCTCCGGTATAAGCATCTGTCTGGATGGAGGTTACTGTACTATCACCTCCAATGGTCATGATCGAGGCACCGTTGCGAGGAACAGATCCTAGATAAGAAAATTCGCTTGTGGTATTTTTATTATCAAAGAAGGTATATGGGCTAGTGGCCTCAGTGACTGTTTCAGCCACACCATTAATGTAAATTGATGGGAACGATGGTTGAGCTGTGTTACCACCAGATATTGGAAGCGAAACAGCGAGGTGTACCCATGAGCCGTTATTTATTTTAGCTGCTTGCGTCGACGCATTAGCATTGGTAGGAATAGTATACTTGCCGCGGCGACAGTTGCCGGCTGTGTAGTCCGAACCAGCGCTTGTGCGACTTGAAACATATAAATTCAGACTTGCTGAAACTTTTGAAATTTCAATCATTGGGTTGGCGCCGCAGCCGTCCTTACCAACAGAAAAGAAATTGACGTAGCCGCGGGTGTTACCAGCGGGAGCTACCCTTACCCACCCAGCGTAGGTGAAGCCCCTATTCCGAGTTCCAGTAAGAAAGTTGGTGACTGACGCTGATTCGGCATTGATTAAAGAATGGCCATAATTTTCTGAATCTGTAAAATATAATGAGTTTCCATTAATTAACTGGCTTCCAGTAAGGTTGGGAACGAATGTTTCTGGGCCCGGTTTTGGCCGTGGGAGATTATTTCTGTGAACTCTGTGAAATGCCGGTGCTTCATCGTATGTGGCGCCCTGATCTGTGGGGCGCATAACTGAGTCGCGGAAGAATCTTTCAGTGTGTCGAGCAGCGTGCATAGTGTGTCCGTAATCGTTACCGTGTATATCGAATACTCTAATACCATCAACTTCTGGGCCGTCAGTTCCGCCGGCCATAGAAGAAACAGAATATGTCCAAGATGTGGAACCAACAGCAATCGGTTGATTGCCCTTTTCATAGTGTTTGATATTAACAAAACTAGCTGTAGCATTTGTTGTGCTAGCCCTGATAAAAAAGTCTTTTTGCGCGTTCACTACAGCTACTAGATTTTCCATTGTAGTAGTTGTATCACCGTCAATTTCAACTTGTAATGTTGGATCCGTCACCACACCCTTAAACGTGAATACTCTGCTGTCTTGGCCATCATGAAATCTAATAAAGTCGTTGTTAGAGGGTAAAATATTTGCTGACACAGTGCCGGTCGCGCGTGAGCCTGACAGGCCCGGCTGATTTTGAAACGGTCGCTTAACTGTAAGATTTCTGTTATTCAGCATGTTGTATACTGAGAATTCACTAGACCGGAAATCCTGATAACCCTTGGACATTATTTCGATGCCGCCTGGGGCACTAAATCTAGAAATTATTACTGAGTTATTTGTTGTTGCTTGGCCACCTGAAGGCTGAGTAGTATAACCTATACCACCCTGTAGGTAATCAGTCGAGTAATCGGCGGCCCAGTCCATGTGAGGGGCAGCTCCAGGCACGATTACAGAAGCGGTATCAGTGCTGTATACTCCGTCAGTGGAGCCGCGGTAAATGTCCATTAGTGTTCTTACCGACGTTGGGTTTGAACCGGTGTTTCCAAGATAGTTTTCGTACATTGTCCGCGGGAGATTTGGCTGTTTCTCAATAAATTGTCTTGGGTTTGAATAGCCTCCTGGCGCTTGTACAACTTGATAATTGTGTTCATAATTACCAAGTATTGTAGAACCAGTGGTGTGGTGAATATTTCTAATATTAACAGGTCGCTTAGCTGTGAAGTCTCGATAATATACCGCTTTCTGTGATGCTGTAGAAGGATACGGTGGCACCGGCAGCAACGAGCCTGTAGCATTTGCTTGTGGGTAGTCGGGACCCACCATTCCGATGGCGCCGATCTTAAGCGGCTCATCACATTTGCCAAGCAAAATCTTCCACGCTTCAGGTCTAGTGTCCCATTGGTCAGAGCCCTTGTTTAGAATAACATGACGTGATTGATGGCCACCGACTGCATAATTGGTGAATGGACCTTGCATTGGCCTTTCCATATCGGGCCCATATACATCATTGTGCAAGTTTGTGATCATTACGCCAGACATTACGCGTTCATCGACAAGTTTATTATATCCAGTCTTGATTGAAGAACTAATAATATTGAATGGGAAGGAAATGTCTGACTTTACACTCTTATACCCTATACCATCTTCATAATCTCTAGCAAATTGGACTTTGGCATGACGATATATTTTCTTGTTTGGATTAAAACTAAACCATGGATCGTATTTTGGATCCGAAGAATCTTTAAATTTAGTTATATCATCTTCAGATGTGCCTTCCCATACAGAAGCATACAAGACATTTTCTGGTACATACACACCACCATCTTCGTTAATCGGACCTGCGGGGCGCAAAGCGTTATACGTTAAATCTATTTTCTTGTGTTTTTCAAAGTTTACACCACCCCTAATTGGTAGCACCGGTGATGCGTGACGATACGCTGTTAATTTGTAAGGGCGAGCTAACTTTCTGAGTACGTAGCTGGAGCCGCTATGAACTCCATCAGTGAGGGTAACTAAAGTATTTAGTTTTTGATTGTTATCGTTCTCTATGGTGTTTCTATAAATGTCACGTTGCGAGTCGATATTATTATCACCAGACGAGATGTTCGATTTATGTCTCTCGGCACGGTCCCGCCACCAATTACTATTGATTTGCTGCATCTCTGAGCCTGATAATGGCCCGCCGACGCCCGGGATTGAGCCCATCTCTGGGTTTCCACCGTTACTCATACTTATGGGCGCATGGTTATACTTCCAGTTGTAGAGCCTTTCATTAATACCCAGGGCCGGTGTGATTGGATCATCCAATCTAAACTCAATAGTTGGGAACTGCGATTTATATTTGTTTCTTTCTAACGCGTGGCTTTCAATAACGTTTAAAACGTCTTCTGAAAACTTACCCGAGGCTGGCATTAGCTGGCCAATAATATCTGATAACGAATCATCGAACCATTGATAGTACTTGATATAGTCTTCGACTTCTGTTGTAGTTGTAACGCGGCGGAAAAAAGCCTCTCTCAGCTTGCCTAACTTTTTGTAGCGTTCCCGATATCTATTGACTGGTTCACCAATTATATTATTAAAATCGATTACTCCAGCAAAGAAATTTAACATTTCATCTGAAATAGCACCATACATGCTTTTCTCTAGTGTATGGTGAAAGTTGGGCACTGTTTCAGTGAAGCCAAACATTTTATCGTCTTCACTTAATATATTGATCATATCCGATGAAATTGGACTCTCCGGATCAATAAATTTAAATGTATTAATATTGAAGTCTTTTGATACAGAAGTAGAATTTGCTTTGAAGCCTGTGCCCTTACCTGGGTGCTTGTAACCCGACAAACCACCGACCCACCCGAAGGCACGTCGCTCTTGCGCCGAACCAGAACTCATGTCTTGTGTAAGAAAGTTACCAGAGCCGTCAGAGGCGGTTACATCACTGAAATTCCAATCCAGAGCTAACATATTTCTGTTGAGTATATCGTATCCCTCGTTATTGGGGTCAAGGGGGGATATATTCTTATATGAGCCTGAAATACCTGAGTTATCAAAGTCGTAGGTATGCTGCAGCAAGGAATCATCGTCTATATATTTACCCCAATATTTGGCATTGAACATGCGAACATCTGTCGGGTAATTGACTATTCCTGTGAAGTCTTTTCTGTTTGCGCCGACGTATAGGCGCTTTGAGCCTGATAAAAAGTGTTGGCCGGCGGCCTTACTGACCGAAGCAGTCAATACAAAGGTATTTTCAACTGCTCCTATTTTTGTGTTAACGCCTTGGAACACCAAATCGTAAGTGTAATCTATATCAGAACCTGAGACCACATCTGTAACTGGGAAGTTGCTCGGCTTTAATCTAACTGATATGTTCCAATCCGTGTTATCATACGCATCGAAAAACACACTACTTGTTAAGATCGGGAACGGGCCTGCATTGGGGTTGGTCCATGGCGTATCACCGGAAGGATCGTTGGGGTAGTAGGATGAGGACAGCATGAAGAATACATTCTTTGAGAACTTTTCTTCTCTAATAACATAAACTTGGAAGTTGGCGCTATCATAGGTTGGCCACGTAAGTGTAGCTGGAGCTTCCGTGCTAGCGGTGTACATACCGTAGATCGAAGATTGGTTGAAGTTTCGGTCAACACTATCATAATTTAAGTCAAATGACGGTAGTGTAAAGTCTGCTTCTGCTGTAAAACCATAAATATTTTCATATCCTCCGACCCCGGAACCTGAGATATACCCTCTAGTTCCCGTTGTATCATCTGGATCTTGAAATTGATAACATATTCCGTTAATGTGGCTGGAAGTGTTGAAGAACAATGCTTTTTTCGAAACTAATGTTTGTTTTAATCGTGGTAATCTATTATCCAGTGTATAAACATTGTTGTCTAAGTACGTTTTAAGCTTTATTACGGAATCGTCTAGATGAAAACATCGGAACACATTCCGAATCGCTTTCTCCGTTCCTTTCGTTTTGAAAATATTTGTTAAGTTGTTATATAAATTTAAGTAAATTAAGTTTTTAGTTTCAGTTAAGTCGCCTTCAAAAGCAAAGTCTTCAGTTTTATTTAAAAATCGACTAATAACATCGGAATCAACAAACAATTGAGGAGTATATAAACCTAATGACTGTGGTAAATGTTGGGCAAAAGGTATCGGCGTTGCCGAGGCGCTTGTATACTGTAGTTGTTTAAAGTTTGGTATGGCTTCGATTTGGTTATAAATTTTATCAAAGTATGCTCCAAGGATATGAGTTATTAATTCAGGATTTTTATTTCCTAAAGTTTCATGTTCTTCTAAAACCCAGCTTGGAATTAAGGTTTTTAAATTTGAAGTGTTATTCCTATCGTGGAAAGAACCGGAACTAAGTAAGCCGGTGCGAACATTGGCTACATCCGGGTGAGAAGCATAAATAATCGGGTCTTTGTACTCAGAACTAGCAGCAGAGGCTTCAATAATCGCCGAGCTTAGCGTACGAGAGGGTGTGCCCACCCATGTACCATTCGTCAGCCTACCAGAATAATCCAAGACATTTGTGTCTAGGTAATTGTCTCCGGAGATACCTTCGTTGAATTTATAGTATACGCCGAGAGTTGTGTTAGATATATCAGTGTTAGTACCACCCCTAACTTGGGAAAACCAATTATCACCGATATCCTTGGCATTACGAGCAGTTTTCCAAAATCTGAATTCATCAATTGAACCTGTCATAGGTTGAGCGCCGGCGGCGGGTATATGTGTAGTTGTCCCATCTGGCTTAAAAGGGCGTGTGATAGAATTACCGAGTCGGCCAACCATATCTTTAGAGGGCAATTCACCGATGGCTAAATCTGTGTTTATGACTGTGTGGTTTAGGTAGCCGTTTAGATAAAAGTTAGTTCTAAAATCAGAGCCTGAGTTTTGGAATGTAAACGCATAATGATTCCAATCGCTTAAAGTTTGAGATGTGACTGTTTGACCTATAGATTGCTGAAAGATCGTACCAGAACCTGGGATCCCAGAGGTCATAGAGCCCGATTGCGCTGTAAATTTAAAGGGCGAGCCAGTGGACGCACTGTGAACCTCGACCGTGAAGCGACCCATATCGTGGGAACCTGACGCATTATTGTTCCACATATCAAATATTACTTCGCTCTTACCAGCCGCTAAATTTCTACTTTTAAGCCAGAATTCAACAGTTATACCGGAATTAAAGTTGGTTCTTAAATTTGATTCCCGGGATCCCGTTCCGTATGAACTTGGGAGACCCGCAGTCTGATAAATATTTTTATCGTAAATGTTGGCTGAGTGTCTCTTACTGTCGGCTGGGTTATCAAAAAGTTGTGCCGCTTTTTGATATGTTACCCCATGGGGGCCGCCTTTAAAATCGATATATGAGCTAGAATCAAAATTGGCATAACCATTTACTCTAGGATATAAATTGTTAAAAATGTATTTTTCTACATCCAATGATCTATTGTAAAAGTCATTTTGTTCAAAATCTGATCCATCATACGGATAGTAATCTACAATGCGGCCAATGGCGCCACTATAATAGTAATAAGCTGAACCGAACTTTGCAAAGTTTTCCGGGTCACCGTAATCGATGTTTGGGACAAACATATCTTGCTTAATTGAGATTTGGCCAGCATTATTGCTTGATTCCACATCTTTGAAGGCATTTTTCTCATTTGTTTCGGCTAAATAATTTCTTGATTTATCAGCAGACTCAAATAATTTTTTAATACTCATAGTTCTCTACTCTAAACTTAAACGCTTCATCTTGTTCAGCCCAGTCGTTAAGGCTTGAATCATAGAAAGCAAATTTAAATGCGTATTCATATCCGGGCTGTAAGAGCGCCATATCAAAATCAAAATAATTGCCCGAGACGTCATGTGATAACAGGGTATGTAAGTCACTGCCGGTACCATGCGGAATTGCATCATAATCGTCTATCACCCTGTAAATTCGGTAGGAAGCGCTTTCAATAGTAGTTGTTTCAATATCGCTGTTAGCTTTAGTATAAATTGTTGGTGACCAATATTTTTCCCTAACATATAAATTAAATCTTGCATTCTCTTTAGAACGATATTTTTGTTTTAAGTTTGTTATATTTAAATAGTAACTGGGTCTTATTGAAATTTGGTTACTTTCGAAGGTTTGTGGTTGGAATGAACCTGTGAAATATCTCTCACTACCACTGTACCAAACATCAAACATATCTGTAATTTTATTTCTTGCTGTGCCTGTTATACCTAAGCTGCAGCTATAGATACCAGTAGAAACTTGGCCTGCAGTGGCGTAAAGTTGTGAATCTCCGTACCCTGTTCGGTCATCAACGCACAGCGTTAAGGCGCTACCTGACGGTTCTGTGTTATCCATTGAACCTGAGTGTAAGGCGACCCTTAATAGACCAGTGCCCACACTGGGAATGTTTTGTAGATTACCACGTACATAATTGTACATGTAAAGAGTGTTTATGTTCTGTTCACCGGTGGCCAGAGAGCTACTATAATAAAAGTTTTCTCTATCGTCTTTGATACTAGAGTCCCACCTGACTTCAATTACTGGTTTTTTGAAAAAGTATTGAGTGCCGCGCGCAAAGAATCTTTTTGTATAGTAAGACATGGCGGCGCCGGTCAGGTTATAGGATGCTGTAGCCTCTTGTGAGGCGGACAAGCTAATACCAAAACCATAGTTATGGTAGACCGGGGCTGCACGTAACCACTCTTCCATCAATATTGTTACATCAATTTCAAGATCTTCAAGTCCGCTTTCAAAATACTGATTGTAATTTGATGCTGTTAGATAATCGCCGCCAGAAGATGACCAATTTGTTATTGTTCCATTATCATTTCTTCTGCACTGGGTCCAGTTTGAACCTGTATTGCCGGCTGTGTAGTCTAGGTAATTTTCCAAGTCTAGGCCGGCGCCTTCTTGCCAAGACTGGGATACTGGTCTTACGGTTAAAGTAAATTGTTTTGGAACTGTTTTCGATGTTTCCGCGTTATGCATTTTTAAATAAAAACTAACGCTTCCACTCGCCGGAATAGTACCGGCGGTGCGATCAGAACTAATACTATCAACTGGGAATTTGATTAGTACTCTGGATAATTCATCTTGTTTATCGGGCGGGTTTCCGGCAGAAGAACTATAAGCGCGGTCATAAATAGAATACACCTCTAAAACATCTGCGGCGCCCATATTTGAGCCCGTTGCACGGCGAGTCAGGTTAGACTGCCATGCATTAGAAATAGTGTTATCAGCTGTTGCTGTGTAGCGTTTTATCGCCATTATCTAACCTTTCCTTTAATATCAACATCTGGATATTTGATTTCTACAATTGCGTTTTTTGGTACAATCAGGTAATTTCCGTCAGGAGATAAATTGCTGTTAATAGCAAGATTAGCAGAACTATATTCGGAACTAGTTTTAGAGACTATCTTAACCTTAAGAACATCAAGAACTCCTGGGACTTCTTTCAAGTATGAGTATACATCACTAATCGAGAATTGTTCACCAATATAATATGTGTCCATATATCTTTTTCTTACGGCTTTGATAGCATTATCAAGCGCAACAAACTTATTTACTGAAGCGTGTGGCTTGATAATGAATTCTATTCCTATGTTTAAAATAAATGGATCTAAAATATCGATTGTATCGCTTAGCATTCTGTAGTTATTCATCCAGGTTTTAATGTTGTTTTTAATTGCGTCGTTAGCTAGCGTTAGTTTTCCAAATTTATCTTCAGAGATAATATACATGTTGAGGTTACGTTTTTGTGAATCAGCATCTCGTTGAACTGAGACTCTTTTTACTGAACCAAACTTTGGCGGCATTCTATAAACTAAATTTTCATAATCCGCTTGAGTAACAGCTCGATTCTGTGTAGGGAATGTATCGAATACTCTTCTTTTGAGTTCTTCAGAAGTGAGGTAACTTGTATCACCCACAATTGGTTTTTCGTTAAAAACTTCCAAAGATTCGTTTACCTCTTGAACTGTGATATTGGATAAGGCCGAACGACTTTTATAATCAAATGAGCGCGCAGCGACATTTTTCAAGGATCCTACAGCAACATTAGAATTAGTTGGGTTTGTTACTCGATAAACAATAGTTAAAGCTGTGTCTGAGGGCACTATACCATAATTGTGATTGCTAGTTAATTTTGTAGGGTCAAAAGTCTTATCTGTAGTGTATGTTTTCCCGTACATGTCTAGGGCAACCTTCTGTGGCTCGGCAATTACATTAGATGCCGCTGGATTTCCGCTTCCAAATTGTAATACTGCTCTATCATCTTCATAACGAACAATAAATTTCCTAGAGACGAGGTAAGGTTTAATTATTGAGGGTACGTTATCATTTCTGTAATTATTGTTGGCCACTTCTTTATAAACTATGTCTTGGGCCATATAATCAACTTCATAATATTCATGACCTTCTGAATCAAAAACTGAGATAATTTCCGAGACATTCGGCGACAAAACAGTAACAGTCCTGAACCTTTCAAAGGGTCCGACGTCAATTCTTTCTTGTTGCATCAATCCAGAAACCACATTACCGTACGCTCTTATCGCATAGTGAGTCGGGGCGCCAGTTGTTGTATCATTTCTAGCAATTGCTACTTCATTTTCTGGATTAGAAAAATCAATATTTTCAGTCAACATAAAGTTTAAACCAGATGCTGTAGTAAACCTGGCGCCGCGGCGAAGTATCGGAAGGTAACTATCATCTGGACCGATGGCCACACTTGACGCTGGTACAATAATATATAAGGTAGCCAACCCAAAGGTTGAAGGCCGGCCTTCAGATTTATATCCAAGTACTTGGCCGTGCCTTAATATATTGTTAAATTGGAAGGCGGTATCAAGAAACGCCTCGTTAACATTATAATCTAAGTAAAATGAAAGCTGGTCGCCAACATAAGCTGCAGCATCTAACACAATTGCGCCAAATGAAGCTTCACTGAAGTCTTGGAAAGTATCTGGGTAGAATCTTTCCGCCATGTCCAACAAATCTTCTCTAATACTTTTAAAGTCTCGATTTGTATAGTTTATGGGTAATATTTTTTTCTGTTCTTCCGCCATTAAAAAAAGGTTCCTTAGTTATACTAAATAGTAAATTCTAGCAAATCTGTGTTGGCAATCGATGGTAAATAATAAGAAATCTTAACAGCCAGGGTATTGCTATCAAAATCTGAGCCTGTAAATTGAATCTCGGTGATCTCAAGTGCCGGCATGTATATCATTACTTGCTCTTTAATCTTGGTCTCAATTTCAGAAAATGTTATCTGCGTAAAATTATTAAAAAGGTATCTTTTGAGCCCAACACCGTAAGAAGGATCCATTACTCTTTCACCGGGATTTGTTAACAAAAGCATTTTAAAATTTTGTTTTGCGGTGTCTTTGATATTTTTGTGCATCCTGAACCCATCTATATCACTTCGGACTAGTGGGAGTGCAACTGCGATTGAAGCCATACTTTATACCTCTTAATAAATACTACCTAAAACATTTTTTTCATGCATCAAGGTTTTTTACATTTTTCTTTATTAGAATTAAACGGATTACGACGCAACATTTTAACCTTGTACCAGGGTAGTAATCTTAATGCAGCAATATTCTTAAAGTATTGAGCAGTTAAGAATGAACTTGTACCCATTCTCAAAGATCCGAGACCGAATCCGCCTTCTTTGATTCCTTTCTTACCGGGATTAAACTTGCGCCCGAAATAATGTATTTTAAATTGTTTCTTTAACTTCGCTTTAGATTTTGAAAGTTCGCGTTTATCCCATCTATCAAAATGAAGATTTCTGTATCCGTAACCACTGAACCAACCTGGGTATCTCTGTTTCTTGGTAGCCCAACCCGGGGCGCCATCGGCTAACTGATACTTAATCTTACCCGATGCATCTGTATACGGAGTAACAACTCGGCCGGGCTTTTGATCGGCGTCCGCAGTATTAACACTTGTTTGAACTTCGCCAATCGAAGCTGTAAAGCCTAGCGAAGTATAGATGGCCGTCGTGGATAATATTTTTGGTATTGGGAATATATATTCAAAGGCTAGCCGAAAGGCTGGTTCATCGACTAAATTATTTATAAGGCAGAACATAAGTTTACTGTCGGGTTCTAAGGGCTGAATCCTCCCAAGGGGGATGTCTAGTGCATCGACTTCAGTACGTGCTATCACAGAGCGTGTCGAGCCATCAAGCAGCGATAATTTAAGGCCGTACCTAACTCCAAGCTCGCCTTTGATTCCAATCGGCTTACCAATGTTAGGTGACTCTTCTGAAGTTACTATCTCCATAGTGCCTGGATAAACATCCGATATGTTTTTGTCTTGGGCTGGGTTTGAAGCAAGAAGAGCCATACCATTTTCTATATTATATTCTGAGCCATTAATTTTCAAATAGGTTTCTGCTAAAAATGGTTTTGCGTCTGAAGGCGCTGAGGTAACAATCGAACCAATGTTTCCTATTGGTAGTTTAGTTAAATTGGCCACCGGGTACAATGTAGCATGATCTTTCAGATCTGAGTGTTCTTCCCCTTCCATAAATATTGTTTTTGCATCCTCGTCTTTATGCACGTGATAATAACCAATATACGGAGTTCCTTCTTCGTAAACAAATTGGCTGCCGGCTGTATATAACCCAGAGCCTTCTTCTGGGAGATCAACGACCTCTTCTTTAATGTTTTTGTGAAGATCAAGGCTTGTATTGGCTGATAAATCTTGCAAAACAAAGTATCCTAGGTTTTGTATCATATCGTCTGTTTTTAACATGTCCTGGGCATCTAGATTTTTCATCCAAGTTTCAGCTAATGTTTCTAATTCAATACTCACAAACTCAGCTAAAATTATTTTAGCTATGTCTTCCGTGGCCTGGACACCTTCAAGTACTTTCTCATATTTATAATTTTTATATGTTTCGGCAAAAGAGGTGTCTCCGATTTTCATTGCGCGCATCCAGTCTTTTTTCGAAGGTATATCATAATTTGATTCGAATTCCGCTAATTGTTCTAATGCTGATAGCAGTTGTGGTGTTGGTTCGCGAATATCGCCAGTTTCTAGAAGGCGGGCATAAGTTTGTACGGCTTGTTCGAGAAATGCATACCAAAATTCGTCATCTTTGAATGGAGTAAACAATTCTAAAACATCGTTTTGAGCATCTTTAAGTTCTTCTTCCATAACCTCTACAATGTAAGCAGCAAAAATATTGCTATAGTTGTTTTTAAAGTCTGGGTAAAATTTACCAAACACACTGTATGACTTAATCATTTCTACGCTTGCAAACATCTTGCAGGCAGATTTTATTAGACCCTCAATACTAGACTTACCGCTTCTTTGTAAAATGCGGTTATATGGTTTTTCTGAAACACAGTCTGGATCTTTCTGAAGCCTTCTGTCTTCCGGAATTTTGGAATAGCTTTGTTCTATTGCATCGTTGATTTCTTCAAAATCAACCAACTCTTTAAATTTCGGGTCGCAAGGAGAATATTCTGGGAATATAACCCGAGCCATTCCAAGCCAGCCAGTGCCTGGGGAGGGTTCGATGTACAGGGGAGGGTTCCAATTTTTTCCTCCGTAATCTGAAGGGTTCAAATAGTGTACTCTGTTGCGGGGGCCGCCATTCTCCTCTTCCTCAAACTGCATTCTACTCATCCCGAAAGGCATCTGGTAAATTGACCAATCCGAGTCAGCAGCCATTTCGCGTGCAACATAATCCCAAACTTCTAAAAAGTTATCACCGTCTTTAATACCATAATCCATCTGCTCTTTAGCCAAATCATCTAATTCAGCGCCGTATCGGAAAGCAGTAGGATTGTTGGCTGCATTGAGTATGATTGTAGAAGTTAGTTGTTGCATAATTGATGAGTGTAAACTAATCAGACTTGTTTGAGGCCGAGAAATCATTTCTGATAGCAGTGATACTGGTGGAGGAACTGCGGAGGCCGGCTCCGCTAATCTCTTATCAAATTCAGGAAAAGCGCCGTTATTAATTAAAGGATTGTCTAAAGAATCATCTTGAGCTATAAATTCAAAGTCCTGCCACTCAAGGACTTTCATATCAGAGGAAGCTCCTTCATCGTTTTCTTCGCCGCCGGCAAAAGCTTTATCTCCAAAATCTGAAAACACTAAATTTATCTTTTTATCAATAGCGACCCGGGTGGTGTCGTGTGGCCTGTTAAAGAAGAATTCTTCGTCAGTTCCATCTATGGTATCCTTCATTATATCACATGTATAAAGATTAACATCGAACCCATAAGAATATATAGCATCATTATTGACCGTTTCGGCGACCGGGCCTCCGTCCCTAAACTTAAGTGTTAAATCAGGAGTAGCTTTTCTGGCTCTACGAATGAATTTAATGCGTTGGTTATCCCATTCGACTCTTGGTTTTACATTATATCCGTAATCAGATAATGTGGTTAGTTCAACATCAGCGGTCGAGTTTCCATAACTATCGCCAAATAGAGATGAGCCACCAGTAAATCCTAAATCTTCATATGATTTATAAAAATACTTTGTATCTTGTATTTCGTTATTAGTTCTGTAATTTACTTGATTACTCTCTTTTATTAACTGGTTTTTCAAGTGGAGCGCTATTGTGTTTGGATAAGCACCGTGTTGGTATTTAGTTTTTGCATAATTGCTATCGCCGTTATCGTCATATGGAACATAAAAGTCTACATACGATGCTTTAGTAAACCACCCACTAAGAAGAGTCTTGGATTGATGTCTTGTATAAGGGTTACCCATAGTATCCGATAGTACCATGTTTAGCCAGCCCCATTGGCTAGCATAGCGATTACCATCACCTAACATATCTTGTACATAAGCGGATTTGAGAGGCTCAAAGGACGCTTTCATGGACTCTGTTGTTGTTTCTCTTATTACCGGGGGCTCAAAGGGCAATATACCATCATCACAGGTTGGGTCGCTTGAAACAAAGTCCGGCATATTTTCTGCAAAATGGGCAGCAATACCTTTCTGGAATATGTCTCCTAACTCTTCTAAATCCCCCTTAAGTGAATCGCGGCCGGCTTCGCAGAGGGCATCGATTTGTGTTGTTGAGGCACGGCCTTCTAATAATTGGGCCCGGGCATCACAGAAGGCTTCTACATCTTCTGGAGTAGCACATAAAGAAGGATTAGCCGGCATAAAATCCTCTTGATCTAGAGAATTTCTAAAGTCGTCCATGGCGGCTCGCGCCTCTAAGGGCATCAATTTGCCTATATTGCCGAAGAAAGCGCTTGTTTTAGCGCGGTTGCCGAACGTGCTTTCAAATTCAGGGTATTCAAATTCAATCAAGCTATCCATTACTGTGAAGAAAGTACCAGAAGGATCCCCAGCTATAGCGTCGGTTAATTCTTTTCTAGATACAGCGGAGGAAAGGTCTTCGACAAAGCTCATCACCTTATCTTTATCTTGGAACGCGGCAGCATCTTCACCAAAACTTAAAAATAATCCTTGGATTGTATCTTGGACTTCTTCTTCATCGGTATCTGGACCACAAATGGAGTCTCTAATTACATCCCCGAAAGTTGTATCACCACCGATAATAGATGGGAGGGCCATGGCGACATCACCGACCACCTCCAATGCCTTACAAATTGCATCTGCTAATAACTCACATAGCCATACCATTAATCGTGTAACAACTATAATAATAATTTGTTGTAAAATGTACATTGCAAGCCAATATAAAAACCATAGAATGTCACTTACTTTTGGCAACCATGCAAACAGGTTATCAATACGCGGTGGGCCAATGTGATATTTGTTTTTACAGAAAGGGAGAGCCAAATCACCCAAGAAATCGGCGATTGTTGGATTAAACAATGGTGGGATTGGACAGTCCAGAGTAGCTATGATGAAACTAACGATTGGGGCGCCGGGAAGATTATCTAGATGTTTCATCAAGTCGCTAAGGTTATCTGAAAATTCTTCCAATAGGGCTGCGACATAAGCTTCCATAACAATATTAGGACTTAAGCCTTCACCTATATTTTTAAATTGTTGCGAAGCGGTGGCTCTGGTAAGTTGCGATTCCCCTTTTCCTTTTGGTGGAATTCCAGAAGGTGAAAATCCAGAAAGAGGGCCTTCCCTCATATGATTTCTATTTTGTTCTTCGACAACTTCTTTATTATCCCAAGGCTTTTCAATTGTTAATTTTTTTGCAAAGAATGGTGCGTTTTGTGGTACAGTGGAGCTACCATCTCTATTACGGTTCTCAACTGAGTCTGAAAGTCTCTGGCCGCCAGAACCTTCTCTAAAGATATCACCTGATTCTAGTTTCTGTTTTACTAGTGCATCTAACTTCGCTTGCTTATCGGGGGGCAGGCCAATAAACAAAAAGCCGAAATCTTCGATTGACATAGCCTTTAGGGCGGATCGGATGGCACTCGCCATCATCTCTTCAAAAGTTAGCCCCTTGAACAAACACTGGATAGCGTCTAAAAGCATGTCGAAAAGCCCACAAAGCATTGTTGGATCCCAACCTTGCCTCCACATTTTATCAAGTGTGTTTTGCGGACTGCCACCAAATATAGAGGCCATCCGTGCGCACAAGCCGGCGAATAGCACATCTTTATCTTTTATTTCATTGAAGGCCTGTTCTTGCGCATATTGAAAGATGTTTTTCTCTCTTTGCTCTAATGGTAAATTTGGATCGGCACCAGGATCATCAATGTAACCTAGTTTAAAGTCTTCAGCCATCAGGTCTTTAATATCGTCTAAGCATATCTTTTTGTTAAATTGATGAGCCAGAGCATCACCCATACTAAAAATATCGCTTTTTATATCTTGGCCTAATTGCTTGATTTCTGATTCAAGGTTATCGCCAATACACCCCATGATAGTTTTATTGTTGTCTCCATCAGACGTTTTTGAAATTTTTATTGGGTTTTGTGTTTTAATTGTTTTAACTGGTGGGTATGTGTGATCAATAATAAATTCAACCCAAGGTTTAGGTGAACGGGCCGTAATATCTCTAATCATATCTTTCTGTTTAGCAAAGTAAGCAGTTGCGGTTTTATCACTCCAACCTTGTTTGCGTCTTAAGCCAGCGAGTTTCCTTTTTCCAAAGCGCCGAGGTGCGCAATCACCGACTGTGTGCACCTTCATTCCCTTTATCTTGTAATCATATGTAAAAGTAAAATCTATCTTCTTAGCTGTGTCCCAATTATTGCTAAGAAACTGATGTGGTAGGAATAAAGAAATGCCGTGCCTATCCAAAAAATCATTTAGCTCAGGTACTAACTTTTCAGTTACCGAGGTTGTAAAGGGTGCAAAGTTTCCGTACAATTCAAGATTAAAAACACCACCCCTCTGGAAGACTATATTCTTACCTTCGATTGCCCTGTAAACTTTTAAACTACTGGCGTAATAGTTAAGTGTTCTTCCGATTCTTTTCATATTAGAACTTATCTTCGAAGCGATTAGCGTCAATTCAATATCAGAGGTGTCTACTTCATCTTCATCTTCTTCGTCTTCCGACTCATCTGGTAAATCACTGAGAGCATTAAACGGTACCGAATATAAAAACTTTAGATGGGACATCGGGCGGGCCGGCAAGTCCCAATCAGTAAATTCCATAGCTTCAACAATTATGTCGATTGATTCCGGAGAACTGTCTTTGTTAAAATGGTCGACAAGATGGTTAGCAGCATCTTTTTTGTATATATTTGCTCTTGCTTCTAATACTTCTCTGGCCTGCTCTTTAGTTGCGCCGGCGCCATATTTTTGCACGGCGCCGGTATCAACATGGGGCGTAGCATAAGCAATTTGATAAAGACATCTTTTTTCATTTAAGAACGGCTCATGTCTGCCTCTATTTCTCCAGCGAGGAGTTAGCGAGGATGGCTTAGGTATACAAGCCGGACATTTCCGATCCTCAATGGGTTTTTGAGGTGCACAAACGTCTGGTAAGCCGTCGTTGTTTTTATCTTGAAATCTTAAGAATTCTGAGGGGGTCCAGTTATTAGCCATAAATCACTTTGTATCTAAATAAATTTTTATTTATGATACTCTTACACCTCTACTACCAATAAACTTGTAGCCGGCATGCTGTAAATAATCAAAGTCCATAGCAGTTTTTTGTGACCTAGAGTGGTGGATTGTGTTGTCGACTAACCATGGTAAAAGTGCTTGTACCACTGCACCACCAATGCCAGCTATAGGGCAGAGTGGGGACGTATAGGGTGTTGCAGCCCAAGCCATGCCGGTCGTTTGGCATGCCGCAATAACCTTTAGACATAAGGACAAATTAAGGCAAAAGCTATAGATATCGCCGATTAATTCACTAAGTTCCATTAAATAATCTCTAAGATTGTATGCTTTAGTAATCGGCTGTACATCTAATACTGTTTCCGGGAGATTCCATGGATTGAAAACTACTCTATCGCCGGCTTGATTACCGGCAATTAAATCAATCCCGGGAGATACCGGCAACTTTCCACCTTTTGACGTGGTTTCACCTCTAAAGCCGTAGCCATCAACATTTAATCCAGCACCAGTCATTATTTTAATTCCAGAGCGGCCAACCATTCGACACTGATCTGCCTTCATCGCCACACAAGATTGTGCGCGAGGGCTACCAACGATGCCTTCTGATAATCCAAAATTTTGATCGACATCAGAAGTTTCAGCTACATAAATTCTAGCAGCATCAGCAAAAAAACTATTATCCACATAAGTGCCTGGTTTCACACCTTCACCGCTCTTCGCAGAGGCCATGCGACCGACAACTAAATCTATTTTACCCGAGCCTATACCACCATCTTGCTGACCAGTCATTCCTCTAGAACCATAGCCAGAACCACGAGATGCCGGCCTATCCATTCCTAAAGTAATATCGGCGCCGCAAGCATTTGATAATATCGTTTCGCTCGGAGCAACTTTATAGATGGCTTTAGCATCGCCCCCAGTTTCAGCATGCATAAGGCCGCCTTTGGCCAAGCCGCGTTGGACCTGCTCGACTCTACTTTGTGTTTGTTTTCCGCCCCTTTCATCATAGTTTGGGCTTCCTTGAGGATTTGTTGTTTTCATGTTTTTTCCTTATAAAATTGTGTTATCAAGTTGAGGATGCGGGCCCTGGGTAGCCGGCTGATACGAAGTGGTTGGCTTCTCGGGCTCTTCTCTTAACAAGACCGGGGACCGCGCGTAGGACGCCATCATCCCCGAGAGATTGAGTGGGGCCATTCGCTATAGCCATGGCAGCTGCGGCATAATCTTCTTTGTTGATCGCCTCAACACATTTTTTAACAGCACTGTGGTTTGGTCCGGTGTTAAAGGCTAGTGAGACCAGAGCATCAAACATTTCTTGTGAAACAGGTTTTTTGATCCAATTTCTCATAACAGAATGTTTTTCTATATCCGCTGTCCATAGATCCTGAACTTGTTTCTCGGTCATTTTTCCCGGATTAGCCCCTAGCAAGTATTTTGAATATTCGCTTTTCTCTCTTTCTCTAATCAAGTGGCCCACCCCGATTGTGGCTCTTCCTTCCACACTATCAAAGCTGGCGACTGGCTTGCCGGTTTTATCATCATATACTATAAATCGTTTGCCTTCATCGCCACCAAGAAAGGCTTTTCCAGCAGCTGAAATTTTAAGTGGAGTTGCCGCGGCCGGGGCGCCGGCGCGCAAAGCACTCAAATCTAACTTTACCTTCTGGCCAGAGAAATCCAACTTCATGGCTGAGCTTACACAGTTTTCAGTCAATAAATTATCCACATTAAAATAAGTATTTGTCTTGGTCAAAACTTTAAGAAAACGCCCAACTTCTAAGTTATAGCCAAATTGATTTTGGTCTAATTCAACCAATACAATACTGCCTTTCGTTGGGAAAACCGCACCGGTACCAAGTTGATAATCATCTGATGATACAAAAAGTGTATGCATCGAAATTAATTTGAAAATTGTGTCCGGGGGTGTTGATTCGGACACATCGTATTGACATGGATCCGGCAGAAAGTCATGTGGTGAGTTAGGGCCAATGATTCTCGCTCTAAAAAAGAATTTGTCTATTTTATTTAGAGCAGCATCCACACCAGCAAATAACTCTTCTTTCTTTATTGGTGTTTTTGGCCGATTGGCTTTTGTAAACAGGCCTGCTTGGCCGGCTGTTATAGGTATAGGTGGGCTGAGTACTACTGCTGGGAATTTGTTTTGGCCGGCATAGGCATCATATCCAAACGCTCTACGGATGGCCTCGCCAAAGACCTCCAGGCCCTGGTCAAGCATATCACCAAAATCTAAAAATTCCCTCTTGCTCATGCTGTGTCCTCTTGGATCATATCAAAAATACTGGCTTTATCTTCGTCGGTTAGACCTACATCCTGTGAAACTTGCTTTTGTTTTATAGTGATTATTTTCACTAACTGTTCGTTTGAACGCTGCATTGTCTCAACATGCTTGGCTGCGACTGGTGATAGGGAGCGATTATTATCGGGATCTTTAGCAATCTCATTTGCTAATTCATTTAAAAACTCTCGCGCGAGTTTACGGTCATTCCGGATATTATCCAGGGCTTCGTCAACTAGAGTATTTAAATTTTTCTCGTTCATAGATCACCATTTTCCCATTCTTTTTTAAAGCCGCGATACAACACTCTAAATTTGTTTAACGAGCTAACAACTTGTTTGGTGTTTAAGCCAGTGATTTCGCGGAGGTATAGATAAATAGCTTTTTTATTAAAAATTTCAATATCATCTTTTGATTCAAACAAGATTATGATGGCTTGGTGAACTTTTTGATCGTTGGCACGCATTTTAGTTACATCCCAGGTCTTCAACTGATCATAGAATGAATCCCAAAACTCTTTTTCAAGTTTATCAGAAAGCCACGATTGTTGTGTTGATAAATATTCTTCTTCGTAGTTCTTAGGTACAGCATCGAAATCAACTTCTCTTTTTTGTCGCTTTTGTTGTTTTTTAACTTTGTGAATAAACCAGTTTTTCGTGATTACCGAGAAATATGAGAAAGCTTTATAGCCTTTATCCGGATCATATTTGTCCAGAATCGTCATTAGCCATACTTTACATTCGTCTCGTAGGTAATCGATGTTTGGCAGTGAAGTAAATTTATATGTAAATACAATCTTATCAACCATCTCGTCAAATGCTGGTTCTAAATACTGAATATATAATTCGGTTCTTATCCGTACACAATTAGTTTTACAATACTTTACAACCGCATCTTCGTGCTCTTTTGTAAAGTAATACTTTTTAGTTGCTTTCTTTTTAGTTTTAGTCTTCTTCGGACTTTTCGTCGTCTGCTGCGTTTTCAAAATCAATTTCCTTTATTTCTTCTTTTGTGGTCAATGAATATATCATTTCAAATGTCTCTAGCTGTTCGTTAAACGAAATAGCGTGCTCCATTAGCCCTTGTAAAGTTTGGTCCCCATAAAACATTTCCAAGTTATAAACTTCATTGATATGATTAGCAAAACTATTGACCATGTCCTGCAGATCTCCCAATTCATCAGAAACAAATAGCAGGCGTGTTAAAGCGGCCCGGGCGTAGGCAAACAAGCCTATATTTGCTATTAGTGAAAGAGCAAGCACTAAAGTCAATATTACTTCAAGACGGCTCATAATTCTCACTTTCAGAATCTTTTTTCAAATCTTCTAAGACTTGTTTATTAGAATCAATATATTCTTTTGTTAAGATCCCAGCAGATTTTTGCTGATCACCTTTTTGAACTTTTAACGGTTTTGTTAAAAGTTTAGTGATATCTGAAGCCTCACAATGTGTGCATGAATCTTGTTTGTCCTTCCACGAATGAATGACTATAAATTCTTGTGCACAAGTGTGGCACATGTACCGATATCTGGGCATTTTTATTTAACCATTTTTAATAAATCATCTTCAGTGATCGGTTGTTCACTGGAAATCCTAACAGTGGGCGGGTTCGCTACTGCTAGGCCTTCGTCTGTTTCAACTAATTCGAATCCTTTGAGAATAGGAACTATGTCTAATTCGTTCAGTAATGACTCTTGAAGAGCCATCATTACAGCCCCTAGGGCTTGATTTGATAGTTTGTGTGTGGGCGTGTTCATTTAATTTTCCTCCGAAATTGCTCGACCTTTTAATTTTTCCCAGTCTTTCTCTGGGCGTACTTCTAAATTCTTTTTCCAGGCTGCTGTTAGCACTAAGGGCTTAACTCCAAGACGTTCAGAGTAATGAATTAAAGCGTTTATATCTTTTGGGAAGCATGAGCCTCCAAAACCTGAACGGCCATCAGGGCCTGGTGTGGTAAAATGTGACTTACCTAATCTTTGATCATACAGTGCGTACTCCACTACTTTATCGTAGTCAACATCGACTTGATCACATATTTGTTTAAACTCATTAGCAAAACTTACCTTTGTAGCTAAAAAACAATTTGTAAAATATTTAACTGATTCGGCAGTGCTAGCGCCTGTTTTGATAATTGGAACTTCCTGGAATACCTTTATAAACATGTTCTTTACTATAGTAGAGGCGGGTCGCGGGCCTCCAATAATGATCCTATTTTGATTTTTAAAATCTTCAATATAATTTGCTTCCGTCAAAAACTCAGGATTAAAAACAATTTGTATGTTTTTGCAAATTCTATTGTATTCAGTTGTTGTTCCCGGGGGTACAGTGGACTTTATAACCACAATATTCTCAAGACCGTAGCTATCAATTTCCATTACTACTTTTTCTAATATTGATAAATCACATGAGCCATCTTTTTTCATGGGTGTTGGTAAACATGCAAATACAATTTTTGCGTACTCGCACACGTGTCTCATACTATCACAGTTCGATTTTTCCTGTAAAAATTTATCGTATGTGTACACTTCAAGATGTTCTCTTAAGCCTTCGTAGGTAGCTGTACCTACAAAACCTTGGCCGATGATTCCTACATTATTATTATTCATCTTTTATCCTTTTGAAGCATTCTTCGATTCCTTGAAAAATATCAATGCTAGCAGTCCAACCCATGCCTTTAAGTGCCGCGATCTTGGCCTTTGTTTCTCTAACATCTCCGGGTCGTGGCTTTCTATATTCAAAGTTTACCTCGGGAAAGTGTTTATTAACCAATTCTTTAATCTGATTTAACGAAATGTTTGTTCCGGTACCGACCTCAAGCACATCGCCATGAAAGTCAGATTCACGCTCCATGCAAAACATGTTTGCTCTAACTACATCTTCGACATTAACCATATCTCTACGCTGCTCACCATCGCCACTTATATGAGGTACAATGTTATTTCGTATAGCATGCATCCAATTAGATATTGCTGTAGCATATGGGCCGTTAATTGTCTGGTCGTGTGAATAAACATTAAAATACCGCAAACTAACCGTGTCTAAACCGTATAGCTTAGAGTACAATGAGGTTTCTATCTCAGTTGTGTACTTTTGCAGCGCGTAAGGGCTCTCAGGGCCGGCTCCATTACCCATAACGGATGAAGAGCTGGAGTAGATAACGCGCTTAACAGAACCCACTTTACGGGCGAAATTAAGCAATACTGTACCGGCAAGTATATTATTACGGCTAGTCTCTACTGGATTTTCAACACTATATCCAACACGAGGCCAGCACGCCATGTGAAAAACGTATTCAGGTTTGAAACTATAATAATGCGGATGGAATTTGCCGTCAGTGCCCTCAGCTAACATTGAAATAATATCTTTGCGAGGATCTTCTTCCAAATCAATACCCATAACAATATGACCAGCATCCTGTAAAGCCTTGTAAAGTCTTGAACCGATATAACCTTTATGGCCCGTTACTAAACATCTAGCCATTTCGGGCCTCCAAAGGCTCAATATTGTGATCCATAAACGCTTTTACATCTGAAGATTTAAAACGGTATACATCATATATTATGTTTTCATATGAACCATCATAATAATTTATTTCTCTCTTGTTCATAACGACACCGCTTCCGGCATCTTTTACAATAGCATCAGCGTATAATTCGTACCACTTCACCAAGTCACCCACCTTTGCCGACATTAAAGAGTCTCCTCAAGTCTTCATCATACATCATTTGAGCCAATTCTTTAAATTTAACTTTAGGTTCCCAATCAAGTTTCTTCTTAGCTTTCGATGCATCGCCTAATAATAAAGGTACTTCATGCGGCCTAAATAGCCTTTTATCAGTTTCAAGATGTTTCTTGATACTGAGGCCTGCGTAATCGAACACTTCGTGGAGAAATTCTTCAACTGTGTGCGTTTCGCCTGTTGCAATTACATAATCATCTGGGTTTTCTTGTTGCAACATTAACCACATAGCTTCGACATAATCGCCGGCATAGCCCCAGTCTCTTTTAGCTTGAAGGTTGCCTAGTCGGATCTTGTCTTGAAGGCCCATCTTAATATTAGCTGCAGCCATTGTGATTTTTCTTGTTACAAATGTCTCACCTCTTCTTGGGGATTCATGATTGAACAAAATTCCACAGGAAGCGTGTAAACCATAACTTTGTCTGTAATTTCTAACCAAGTTATGTGCGAACACTTTAGAGCAGGCATAGGGAGAGGCCGGCATTAATACTGACTCCTCGTTAAACGGAACATTCGGATTATCCCCATACATTTCAGAGGAAGACGCTTGATATAACTTTACTTTCGGGCATGTGTTTCTTATTGCCTCAAGTAGTTTTAAGGTACCCATTCCCACAGCTTCTGCGGTCTCTTGGGGAGTATCAAAGGAAACACGCACATGTGACTGAGCCGCAAGATTATAAATCTCATCGGGTTTGAATTCAGATAATAATCTATGAATATTTCCTGAGTCATTCATGTTTCCATATACCAATGAAAAATTGACTAGCTTTTCTATATCTTTGAAGATGTGGTCTATTCGGTCTGTCGCCAAAATAGATGTTCGTCTTTTGACACCGATAACTTCATAGCCTTTTTTAAATAACAAATCAGCCAAGTAAGAGCCGTCTTGTCCTGTTATACCAGTGATTAAAGCTTTCTTCATATTATACCTCTGACGTTTGGATAATTTAATTCATACCATTTGCAGGTCATTTTTAATCCTTTATTAAACTCTGTATACTGTTCTTTTTTCCAGCCAAGCTCCAGCAATTTTTTATTGCAACTTGGTTTGCGATGTTGGCCGCTGGGCTTACTAATGTCCCATTTTATCTCACCGTTATAATTCATAAATTGGCTAATCATTGATACCACATACTCAATACTTCTTTCTTCAACTGTCCCAATATTGACGGGCGTTTCGTCGTCGTATTTTTCCATCAAGAAAAGTAATATTTTTGAGATGTCTGCAGCGTAAGTAAATTCTCTTAAGTTTTCTCCAGTACCCCAAAATGTGGGTGGTGTACCGGTAACTTTAGCATTATGTATTTTTCTAATAATTGCTGGTATTACGTGGCCGTCTTCTAAGTGAAAGTTGTCATGAAGTCCATATAGATTATTTGGAACAGCACAAATATAATTGCAACCATATTGTTGCCTCAAAGCTCTAGAGTATACATCTAGCATTCTTTTTGCATACGCATAACCAAAATTACTTTTGTGGGGGCGGCCGTTGTGAAATTGTTCAGGTGTGAGCGGATATTTTGCCTCATCAGGATACACACATGTTGATAATAAAGATACTACTTTTTTAATTCCAAACCTTCTAGACGAATCAAGAAGATTAGTATTCATTAATATATTATCTTTATAAAAATCAGCAATGTATTCTGAATTACTTTTAACTCCGCCGACTCGGGCAGCAAGATGAATTATAGCGTCCGGTTCAGTATCGTTTAACATATTATCAGTTTGAGCAGCGCTGAGTAAGTTATAGTCAGATGAGCCTACGAATGTAAAATCATATTCAGTGTCAAGTTCGTGAAACCCTTTACCAACCATTCCAGTACCACCAGTTACTAATATTTTCTTCATTACCATATTTTAACTCTTCCTAAGATAATATCGCGGAACATCAACCAATCAGAAATTTTTGCCTTGACTGGTGCTGAGAACGCCGCTGGTTCATTTTTTTCAAAGAAATAATGTCCAGACCAAGCAAACGGATAAACAATAAAAGGTGCTACTATCAACAGTAACCATGCTTGCTGAATTACCACAGTTGTTACATATAATATTGTAACACATTGCCCTAAAAAGTGTAGGGCCCTGCATCTTTTATTTTGATGTAAAGTCAAATAATATTCATAATATTCTTTTAAATCCATTTAAACCATCCCTCCAGATTAATATCGCTCAAATTTTTATTAGACGTTCCCTTCCACGGTCTCCATGGACCATAAACACCCACTTTATTAGCATTACTAAGGGCCGCGGCCCACCAAGCTAAAGTACCGTGCTGAAAAAGGATATTATTGAAACCCCTAATAAGACTAAAATCTTCCGCTACAGAATTTTTACTATGAATAGGGGAGAATTGTGCTAAGCCATCGACAAGAGAATTGAAATAGTCAACTGATTGTTGGGCCGTGACTCTTTGTGATTCTGGAACATCAACATGAAATTTCATACTCTGCAATTCTTCAACTGTGATATTGTCCCACTGCGGCATATCTGTAACAATATACAGTTTATCAAAGTCAAACCGTTTGATTGCATCAACGTAATTCTGCGCTTGTGGCTTACTATCGTGCTCATTAGCATAAAACAATCGATCGCCGGCGCGCAGATGGAGTACTAGATCCTCAGTATTGTGTTTTCTCACATCGGGATACCAAGATTTTATTAAATCAAGATTGTTTTTAAATAATTTATAGTTTTCGAAGTATCCCGTTACAAAAAGATTGCTATTTTTATATTGTGTGTTAAAATAATGAGTATAATTAGTTTCGGTAACCTTCTCACAGTCGGGTGGCTCTACCGATTTTAATTCAATTCCTATTTTTTTAAATTCTTCAATTCCATAATACTCAGATGAAGGCGGGAGTGCTATGAGTTCTTGATCATGGAAAGTTGCGAGAAGGCGTGCCGCATTGTACTGGAATAAATTATTCCCAAAACCATTAGTCAATTGAACATATATCATACAGTCTGCTCCACCAAATTACCATCGGAATCTATTAGCTTTGCATCTAGCACTCTAAATGGAAACTCAGTCACTGGCTGTGTCTTATCATATTGATAAAATGGTAGGCAAATACTTTGTACAAAATATACAGTCATCCCCTCACCATTAAGATAACGCTCTAGCGCCAACTCTGGACACTCAAAATTGTTATCGGTCCGACTTTCATCAGCGTCTTTTTGATATATAAACGAACAATACTTATCAAATGTCTTTGGCTTAGAGAATGAGAAAAACCATGGATCCTTATGCCCACTTGGATATATTGTGGTAAAGACCTGACCGTCTTCTACCGGAAATTCTGATAAATCTACCTTGCGTAAAAACATAGAATTATCCGGTCGGCAGCGGACAATCAAATCATATTCAAAATTATTATCTTCACTATATTGTTGAGCCATTAAAAAGCCATTTCTAATATTTTGCATTTGATTATTCATTCTCTTTTTAAAGTAACCAAGGGTACCAAAATTATCATCACTTAATTCTTCCCCCTCGTCTATGATAACACCTCTTAAATAATCACCATAGATTTCAATAACCTCAGATTCAATTTCTTGTTTAGTATTTGTTGTCGTTACTTTATAATTTTGAGTGATATTGTTACCAGTTGTGTGTAGAGTATTTTTGCTACATGCGTAAACAAATACGTCCGCGTTATTTGGCTCAATTATATGTTTTAAATGATTTACGCAATTAATTTTATAATCGCGCATTTGTCCTGTTATTAAAACTGCTACTTTCATACAACTCTGACCTCGGGGAAGTATCTTATAAATGATAACTCTGAGTTTGTAATACTGTTTGCTTTTTTGCTAATTTCCTTAAAGAAATTCCATGCAAGCGGTACTACAACTAATTTTTGTGTATCCTCGTTAGAGAGCCATTCTGGATTTCTAATCATTATATTTCTACCGGGAGTCATGAGATCCCACTTAAGTTCGTTATCATCAACAATATAGTCTAGGTCAGTCTCAGCAAAGTTTAAAAATGTGTTACCTTTTGCTGCGGCGCCATAACCTACAATTTTATAATCGTCGTCTTTAAATTTTTGTATCTCTTTGTTGAAGTCCTCAGTAACCTTTTTGCACTTTTTAGCATATTCAACATAAGTTTCAAGATTGTAAAGGCCGCGGGCTTCTTCCTTAGCCATTTCTTTATGTGCTTTGAACTCGTCATGCTTTCCTTTTCTTAGGATAAACACATAGCTACCACCATGGATATCAGCTCTTAAGACGTTTACAAGTGAAAACCCATTTAAATTGGCACAGGCCTTCATTGATTTAGTGTTGAAAAAGGAAAGGTGTTCATGATAAATTGTATCAAACTCATTATTTGTTACCATATCTGCCTGAGACGTCTGAATGAAGATATTAGTATCTTCATTGGCTACGATGGCGCAGGCCTTTAGAAAGGTGTGTATATCGTGAGTATGAGCAAATACATTTTGTGCTATTATTGTACTAAATGTATCATGAAGTTCAGAAGCGACTTTCTCATTCCAATAATCACACACGATATTATGTTTTTTACTGCTCAATGGATACAAATTAACAGCCGGATCAACACCAGTTGTTTTCCAGCCTAATTTTTTAAACTTATCTAACTGAGTACCATCATTGCAAGCTATATCAAGCACCCTCTGATTGCCGCGGTTATAGTGTGCGCAGAGATTAGCAAATTCTTTAAAATATTTATGTAGTGTATCACTTGTACCACTAACATAAAGATAATCTTTGAACATCAGATCTGGATCTACCACCACGCTTAGTTGAATATGATAACATGATGAACAAACATTTATTTTTAGTGGGTATTCTTCTTGTTGTTCTTCGCCCTTGTGATAACTGTTAGCTAGCGGTTGGCTATTCAAATCCAGTACTTCAACTAGGTCTTCACACCCACAGGCACGGCATTGTGTAATTTCAGTATAATTTGGCATCTGATCTGTTTCCTTTATTAATATTATCAAATTGTTCGACAATTGATTGAACTATTGTTGTTGGTGTTTCTTTAAAATCAAAGTCGAATACTTCTTCAAACTTTGTTGAATCAATTAAAAAATTGTATGCTTTAGTCTGTAGCTTCACATTTGTTATTGTTTCAGGTAATGTATCAACTATCTCAAGTTCAGCACCAGTTGTCTTAGCAACGGCCTCAGATATCTGTCTTGCTGTTGAATTAAAAGAAGCGACGTTATAAAGGCCACTATTCTCGTGAGTACCTTTTTCAATAATAACTTTCATAGCCCGGCAGAGATCTTCGATACCTAAGATTGGTCGATGCACCTCTGGGTTGAAACAAAAAACTTTGCCATTTTGTAAAGCGTTGTAAGTCATAGCATTAATCATGATGTCGTTTCTTAAGTTTGGGGAAGCTCCGTTGACTGTTCCGAACCTTAAGCCAAAGTATTTTTTGCCTGATAATACAGCATACGAATCAATTTCGTGCTTTGATAAATCATAATAATTGTTTGGTTCAAAACGATTGTATTCTTCGTTGACTACATAACTCTTAGTATCGCCATAAACTGATGATGAGCTAGCGTAGATAAACGTTTGTTCAGGGTTTAAAAGTTCTAATAGGTGAGCGAAATTCAATACATTATTTTTCAATGTAGGTACCATATTATCAACACACATTTTAACGCTTGAATGGCCGGCTAGCAAGATGACTACATCATAGTATTCAACTTCTTCTTTTGTTAATTGCCCAAAGTCTTTTACAATATTAAATCTGCTAGTGAAATTACCGTACCATTCAATGTCTACGGAATCGACCGCATGTTCTTCATTTAATACTTGAAACAGCCGGCTACCAATATAACCACAACCGCCGATTAATAATATGTTAGCCATTTGTAGCCTTCTCCTTATCAATATAGAACATGTCTGCATAAGCCGAAATATGAGGAACCTCGTTCTTTTCTTTATCGCTCATCTCTGAATAATATTGAAGGTACCTCAGACGAGTCTGATCATTGGAAAACGAATAATTAATCTTATACTCCGTGTTATTTTCTTTCGCTATAGATTTAATATTTGCGTACAATTTGTGGATATCATAATAATGATGTATAAGAATTGGGTTATCTTGTTCATCTTTTCTCGCATGTTTGTAGAAACCAAAGGGAGAAGCATAAGTTTTTTCTTTTGCCACTGTTTGTATATAGCCAGAGTGCCGCGTGCGGCCAGGGTAAAACCCGAGCCTGGGACAAGTGACCGGCAGGTTGCCACGATCCCATTTGCCCGGATACCAACCAATAATATTTGGTCTCTGTTCCGGAAAAATATATTTTAGGCTTTGGATGGAAGGCTTAAATGTAGTGAACACAACATGTCTTTTAGCTACCCTAAGCATTTCTTTTAAAGCTGGTCGATAATCGTAAAGGTGGGTTATAACATCTGTGGCCACAACCATATCATAACTTTCATCTTTAAACTGAATTTGTTCAATATCACCATACTCTATATCGATCATATTATTTTGGGCATCGGTAACTAGCTTTTGAGTTAAATCAATACCTTTATATTTGATGTTAAGTTTGAGACCCTCCAACACTTTGTACAAAGACCCATTGCCGGCGCCGCAATCAAGGACACTGCTAGATTCTTTATCATACATATAATTACCCAACAAACTTAATTTGTGGATATGTGCTGTGGTAGAGTGCCAGTTGGTAAAATCTTCAACTGCAACGCTACTTTCCCAATATGATAAATGTTTATCCATTCTTATACTTCTTATTATCCATTTGTACAATAGGAAATACCCTCAGAAGCTCGTCAATGCCGTCATCGACGCTAATAGTGGTATCATAGCCTAAACCGTTAATCTTGTCATAGGAGACAATGTAGTCCCGTTTATCAGCATCCCCATCAAAGTCAGCATAGTGTACGTAGCAATCAGTCTTTTCTTGGATTAACTTACATACATCACCCTTCGAGTGGTTCATTGAATTAGAACCAACGTTGTATACTTCACCGGACATTTCTTCTGGGTGTTCAATCGCGAACATAAACACTTTAGCAATATCCTTGACATGAATGAATGTTCTCATAAAGTGTGATTCATATACAGCAATATACTTTTGGTTGTGTGCTGAATATGATAAATCGTTTATGAGTAAGTCTAACCGTAAACGAGGACTTACTCCGAATGCTGTCGCAAACCTAAACGCGACGGCCATAGGGTACTTCATCACTTCTTCTTCGCCGAGGGTCTTGCTTCGGCCATAAATACTTAAAGGGTTTAGCGGTGTTTCTTCAGTACAAACGTCGTTGACGGTGCCGTAGTTTGAACCTGTAGAACCGTAAAGCAGCAATTGTTTACCGTTTAGACCTGTGACGACATTGATGGTACCTTGATGATTAACCCTATAGGAATTTTGTTCGTCAGTTCTACAAGCTGTATATCCCACGATGGCGGCAAGGTGTATAACCACATCGTGTTCTTTCATCGACTGGTGTAAAAAATCCTTGTTTAAGATGTCGCCTTTAATAAATGTAAAGTTAGGATGTGAGAAATTATGTATCAGGCCGTGGCCTCCATACATAAGACTATCATACACGGTTACTTCGCAGCCGCTCTCCAACAACATGGGTACAAGTGTACACCCAATATAGCCGGCACCGCCGGTAATAAACACTTTTTTCATAATTTTAAAATCTCCTGTTTCTTATTATAATATCAAATTAATAATTTGTCAAGTTAAACTTTATCTTCATAATATTTTACAGTATTTAAAATACCCTGCTCATGGTCAAAAAACTTAAAATCTGGTAATATATCGTTTAATTTACTCTTGCCTAAAATCTTTACTGGATCGCCATCGGGATATTTAGTATCAAAAACAATTTCACCTTCAAATCCACAGGCTTTTTTAATCAAATGTGCTGACTCGGCAATAGAATACCCTTTTTCTTGCCCAATATTAACAGGATACTCCATATCTTCAAAGCTAGTTGCCTGTACCATAGCATCTACAAAGTCGTCGACATAACACCACTCCCTTACCGGGGATCCTGTTCCCCATACAACAAACTCACTATCGCCGGCTTTCTTTGCCTGAAGCATTCTAATAACCATACCATTTAGCGCATGAGTTTTATTCGGATCGATTGAATCGCCAGGACCATAAGTGTTTGGTAAAAGTAAATTTACAGTGCTAATTTTATGTTCTTGCTTATAACATCCGGCCAAGTAATATAAAGCTCTCTTTGAATTACCAAACGAAAATATAGAAGGATGCACACCGCCATTCAGCCAGTTTTCTTCATTCTGAACCGAACTGTTTCCGGGATATGAACAATTAGAAAACGGCTGCACAATCTTAGCTGTTGAGTCATGTTCAGTAAGTGCACGATATAGGTTTAGACCCATTTGTAAATTATCTGAATATACAGAAGCTGCATATTTCTTAACATAATGTAAACTACCTCCGTGCGAAGCAACATTATAAATAATATCTGGTCTTATCGATGCTATACAGTCGCTGACCTGCTTATAGTCTAACAAGTCGACACCTGCAGAGCGGGATATTCCTGTAACTTCAACAGGCTCTTCTTCTAATCTTTTGATGAGGCTCTTACCGATAAAGCCGGTAGATCCTAATACTAATACATTCATTTTTTCTCCTTATAATATCTAAATTCATGTCCGTGCAACTTAAGTCTCGGTCCAAATTTGCCGATGGCTGTTGCTCGTATAACTTTCTCTAATTGTTGTCGCGATATCTGATTATCAATCATTTGTAGTTTATCGATGTGTTTGATTCTTCCGACTTTTTTTGACCATTTTATATCTTTGTTTAATTCAACATACTGTTTTAAAATAATTGGATCATATTTTGTGATGGTTGTAACCAGATCATAGAATGCTACTAACTGCTTCATGTGCACTCTGGGCAACAGGGTCTCGATTGTATCATTGGGCATTATTGGTATTTCATAAACTTTAATTATTTCGCCATTATCAATAAATTCATTTAAGAAGTGTGTGGTGATTCCGGTTGTTTTCTCGTTGTTGTAAAGCGCCCAGTTAACACATCCAGAGCCAGGATAATTTGGAGAACCGGGGTGTAGATTAATAGCAGCGATTGAAGCATTATCTAATAAACTTTTTGGAAGTATATAATATGACTTCATATGAATAATATATTCTCCTTTCCAGTTAATATATTCGGGCGGCAATTTATCACGCCTATTCTTAGAAGATTTAAGCCAGTTAACATCAAAGCCGCATACATTTAAAAACTCAATGGCTTTTTGACAATATTCACAGTCTTCAAAACCAATAAACAAAACTTGTTGTTTCATTCTCTTTTAAATCTTCCTTGCTTGAAAACATCTAAAGTAGTTAAATCAACCCAGTCGGTATAAATCCATTTCTTCGGAGGAGTTTCGATAGCAGCAGGCAGTTTTTGTAAACCTAATTCAGCGGTCTCCGGCGTCATATAATAATGATATCCAATCGTTTGTATGTTTTGTACAGACCAAGACTCATCCGGGTTTCTGCCATCATAAGACATTTTTTTCAAAACATCATAATCTTCTTTATTATCAAACAAAATGATGCCGCCGCGGCCTAGGCTCAAGTGCTTTCTGAATTGAAAACTAACACACATATAAGTACTCGGAATGTAACTGTTGGCCTCCCAGTATACTGCAGCATCAACAATATCATCAGTCATATAATAATAATCTTGCCATTTGTCGTCAGTCCATTCGATCTCTAAATTTAACTTTTCGGCTAACATAGGCACAGAAAGATATGTGTGTTTGGGTACTGTAATTTTTTGATTGCCCTTCATTCGTAAACAAAGCTCTAAGCCATGGGTGCAACAATCAACTGCTACCGCGTATGGTGCACCAAAGAATTTTGCGATTTCTTTTTCAAAATCAGCAATCACTTCAAAAGACATTATAACTCCTTGATTTGTTGTATAAGTTTCTTAGCCATATGGTGCCATGTATAATTATTTATAGCTGTATCATAGGCTGTTTCAATGACCCGATTCATTTCATCTTCATTATTCAAATAATAATCAAGTTTTTCATCGAAGTCACTTAAATCATTATTAAATATAACACAATTTACGCCGTCTGTAAAGTAATCTTCATACTGTGCCGGCATATTGTTACAAAGTAGCAGAGTTTTTGAGAGCATAACTTCAAAGTAACGAGGACTAACATCTAAAACAGGCCCTGTTGTACCAAGCCACATCTTACATTCATTGATCTTTGTAGCATATTCTTCAGTTGATTGAATTCGATATTCCATTGTGTTGCTGGAATTCCAAAAAGTATTACGATTCTTTTCAACTAATTTTTCATATACTCTTTCTCGCAAATTCGCTGTTGGGCCAAAGATTTTCTGACTACCATCATTTTCTTTTCCGTGTAAAGCGCCGCTAAACCCAATATCGTATTTTTTCTCCACTTCTCTTGGGTAAAAGATCTTAGGTGTGGCCGTAAAAGGCAATCTTATAGACTTAATCCCGGTCTTAGCTTGAAACTCTTTATACGTACATTGAGAATCGATGATCAAATCAACCTTATTATTCTCGCAAAAATCTAGTTTTTTATCAAGCATAGTCTGGGGCTTATGAATCATACATATGACTGGGATATCCAGAGTAGACAATCCTTTAATTTTATTAAAAAATTCATGATGGCTTTGAGCAAAATATCCAAGACCAAATATTATACAATCAACTCCACCCTCTATTTGTGATAATATCTCGTTGATATCAGCCGGCACACCTTGCAACAAATAAATCTGTGCTAATAGGCTCAATTCCCTATACAAATCACCGTAGTATTGATATAAATGTTCATCACTTACTACATTTCCATAATCTATATAGAGAATCTTCATATAGAATTGTCCTTGACCCCGGGGGCATAGTCCTGTAGGTGTCGAAGGGCGCCTTGGGCATGGTATCCCTCATCAACGGTCTTAAAGTCGTAGATATCGTCAGCATAGTGGATTAAATAGAACAAACTGTTGACGTCGTTATCTCCCCAGCGGTACTTGTAAATGCCTCCATATTTATTGACTGCATTAATCCACTGTTTCCACTCAGGTGTTTCAAACATACTTAAACGAATAATATATGAATCTGCGCAAGGGTAAAAGTGGAAATTGGTCTCAGCATCAGGGTCATTCATCAAATCTTGCATAAATTTAGATTTAGGGGTAATATCGTAATGTTTAAGATATACTTTGATAAAGTTCCAAAGATTAATTCTTGTATCAAAGTTTCCTTGGTGTGGCTTTTTGATGTTTTGATCATAAACCTTCATAGCAGCCATATCTACATCAGGCATTTCCTCCATTCTTTCAAAGAAATCATAGGTCATATCATCTGTAAATTGTGATTCGTCATCAATATGTAATGAATAATCATACAAGTGATAATCGGTATTTGGGTACCCGTGAAAATTACACATAAAATGACACATGTGAAGATAGCCCTTGCGATTTATTGGAAATTGTGTACGAGCATACCAGACGTCTTGTCTATTATAAAACATTTCTTCTTCCTTTATGAATTTAGGTGTTTCATATGGAATAGACCTAAAAATCACGTTCTGGCCCGTATCACCTACGATATCCTTCTGCAACTCTTCGGAGTCGTAAATATCATCAAAATAATAAACGTAAACAGGATAGTTGTGTTTATGATTATATCTCTCCCACACTGATTCAAGGCACGGTTTTAAACAAACTGCCCTTGACGAAATAACATTAATACAAGCCTTCATTAGTTTTCTCCTTCTACATAACTTAAAGCTAATCCGGCGTCTGCAGAACTACATAATGTTCCTAGCTCACCAGTTTTTATATAATTTAAAAATGATTCTAACTGCAATTTTAGTGCATCATCTCTTTTAATATCTAAAGTTCTTATTGTGTACCCATTTGAGTCAGGGTCACTTGTAAACACATCCACATTTTTGCTCAACAAATCAACAAGAAAATAATTCTTATCAGTTAGTATCTTTATTTTTCTTTCGCGATATGGAAATAACCAAGATGTACGTACAGTAGCCAGGGCGCCGTCATAAAATTTCATTATGAACACTGCATCATCATCCTTATTCCTGATATTACTACTATCAAGACCGTAACAAGTCTCTATGTTACTGGGTGTTAAAAGATTTACTAAATCAATGTCGTGAATACTTAAATCTAGTTTGACACCGACGTCGGTAATTCTCGTGGGGTAACTACTAAGTCTCGTTGCCTCAATGTGAATAATTTTATGGCCGGTCAAGTGAGGGAAAACTGCCTGAATGGCCGGATTAAATCTTTCAACGTGGCCAACCACAAGTTTACAATTGTTCTTATGTGCCAAGTTACTCAGTTGTACAGCTTGTTTACTATTTGTAGTGATAGGCTTCTCGATCAATAAGTGAACCCCTCTTTCTAAAAATTTTCTGGAAATATCTAAGTGGGTAGATGTAGGAGTTGCAATAACAGCTAGATCAATTTGCTCATTCTCTAAAAGTTGTTCAACATCACGGTATCTTCTAACATCGATGTCTGCTATCAATTCATCGTTAGGTTCGACAACAGCTACAAAATTGATATCTTGATTATTCTTTATAGTTCTATAATGGTTACGGCCCATGGAACCTAAACCTATTAAAGCCGCTCTCATCTCATCTCCAACACATCGACCACACGATGAATTTCTTCATTGGTTAATTCAGGATATATTGGGAGAGCCAATACTTCTTTACATGCTTTCTCGGTGATCGGAAAATCACCCTCAACATAACCGAAGTGTGAAATACATGTCTGGGTGTGTATTGGGTACGGGTAATATATATTGCAGCCTATTTTAGATTCCGTCAATCTTCTTTTAAGATTATCTCTTTTCTGGCTTCTGATAACATATTGATTATAAGCATGGTAACATTCTGGTGCTACATGGGGTGGTATTGGGACTGAGGTAAACGGGGAATAGTTTTTCTGGAATCTGTTATTGTACTCAGCAGCGTTTTCGTTTCTTTGCCTTTGCCACCATTCAAGATAACGAAGCTTCACATTTAATATACCTGCCTGGAGTGCATCTAATCTAAAATTTCCTCCAACGTGATCATAATGGTATGGATTTTTCATATCAATTCCGTGCTGTCTAGTTCTAAGCATTTTCTCATATAGTTCTTCATTATTGGTCGTGACCATTCCACCATCCCCGTAAGCGCCAAGATTTTTAGCAGGAAAAAAACTAAAACATCCTAAATCACCCATATTCCCGGCGCGGGTACCGTTCCATTGAGCGCCAACGGCTTGTGCAGCGTCTTCAATTACTTTTAAATTATGTTTTTTAGCAATTCTGTTGATTTCATCCATGTTAGCACATTGGCCAAAAAGGTGAACCGGGATGATGGCTTTAGTTTTTTCAGTTATTACGCTTTCAATTTTTGATGTATCAATATTAAAAGTTTTTTCTTCGATATCAACAAAAACAGGCGTGCCCCCCATACGAATAATTGCTTCGACTGTAGCAAAGAAAGTAAAGGGTGTCGTTATTACTTCATCGCCACACCCAATTCCCAAGGCGATAAGAGACATCAACAGTGCATCGGTACCCGAACTGCAGCCAACTGCAAATTTAGTGCCGCAAAAGTTAGCAAAGTTTTCCTCAAATTCTTGTACCACTGGCCCATTAACAAATCGCTGAGATTCCATTATAGATTCAACGACTGGTTTTATCTCATCTTTAATAATTTTGTATTGTCTTGTAAGATCAAGAAGCTTAATTTCATTCATTTGTTTTACCGTTTATAAAATTGTAATATTTTAGACACACTGATTCCATATCAAACTGTTCATTTTTGTGCCATATATTTTCAGACTTGTTTAAAAAGTCCATTTCTGGTGGATTATATAGTTCAACAGGGCTATAATCCCATTCATTTTCTTCAATAACTATAGCATTTGGGCCGGCTATTTCTTTGGTACCGCCGGCGCTAGAACATATGATCTGGCAGCCGGCCGACATTGCATCTACCACAACGTTTGGGCAGTGGTCTAACCATGCTAAGTGAAGAAAATATTTAGAAGCCTTATAAAGTGAGAATAGTTTTTGAGTAGATAGATCACCTACATAGTGAATTCTACTATGTTGTACTCGTTCTTCAGTATTACCAGCAACTATAAGGCCATCATTGGGCCCTGCGTGTTCTATAAAATACCTGATATTTTCATTTAGTCTTTTATGAGGGCGCCATGAAGAAGCACAAGACCAAATATTTTCGTACTTATCAATTTGTATTTTTTCTGTGTTATTAATTAACTCAATATCTGCACCATTATGAATAATAGCATAATTATTATGAGGACCGAAATATTTGAATGTTAATTCTTTATTGAAATTAGATTGAAATATTACGCCCGTTGACATCTCATATGTTCTTTTTATATTTGAATTTTGAGCAGTGTAATCAGAAGCGCTGTTAAAGTATATGCCGTCGAGCCTTTGGAATAGGGGGGCATTGTGTGTGGTCCTACCAGATTCTATAAAACATAGGTAGGCATCCGGCTCGGGGGTGTTATTAAGCGTAACCCCACAAGACGGCATATACTTAAACAGCTTCTGTCCAAACGAATTTGGGCCAGAGTTCGAATTTAAATTAACATTTTCTAAAACTAAATTCAAGGTAATCTCTGATATGGTCTTTTTGCTCTTACTTCTTGGGCAGTATTAAATTGTTCTTGTTGTTTTGTTTTATCTACGTTCAGAGGATTAATTCTATTATAAACATGCATTACTTCTGGGATATAGGTTGCGCGTTCTGCAGCCATCTCCAACAATGGTAACATTATAGCTTGATCATATGCAACTTTGTAGTATCCTTCCTCATTTTTTAAATCATCGTGATTAAGTTCTTTCCACAACTTGTATTTGAATGTTCGAAGGTGGGAGGCTCTCCATTGATCTTGTCGAAATGTATTGTTCTCTATAACACTCTGTGGATATTGTGACGGTTCAATGCCCTTGTCTCCATGTGGTGCGTATACATAACTACCATAAGTCATAAGGCAATCTTCTGAATTATATACTTTTTCGAGATGGCTTAAAGTCTTATTGGATGGTAGCCAATCATCTCCATCTAATAAAATGATTATGTCTTCGTCGTCAATATCATCAATATTTTCTATAGTTTCGGCAATATTACCTAAAGCATATTTTTTATCAATGTTCTGAATCAATTGAAATCTATCATCATCAACTGTAGATAAAGAGGCGATAGCTGCACTATTATCAGTTGAACAGTCATCAATAAGATAACATTTAAAGTTTTTATTGTTCTGTCGTTGTAGACTGTAAGTTGTTCGACCAACAAACCCCTCTGTGTTATAAAATGGAGTAATAATCCTAAATGTTTGAGAAGGTTCTTGCTCCTCAGTAGTTGGTGTATCCGAATTCCAAACTTCTTCAGTCATAGCCCAGAATATTTCTGGTCTTTCATACATATATTCCATACAGGTTTCAGGTGTTTCAAACCACTCTTCATCTTTATGTTGTACATTTTCATTAAGTATTAATTCACAATCTAAAATTTTAGCTTCAATAGTAAATCGAGGACAGGTATCTCCACCCTTTGGTAAGAAAATAATTCCTTTTGAAGCGGACATCTTATCTAATAATTGTTTATATTCTAAACCACCTACTAATTCATATTCAAGATTGTTTTGTTTAGCATACAATACACAGTCTTGAGTTCCTTTAATCCATGATTGTGAATCTATAATTAAATATTTGTTATTCTTAGACTTACCTTTCAAGCTATTGATATAGTTGAGTGTTTGGTGGGTAAACAGTGAACTTAAAACATTATTGTTTGCTTTCTCAAGAAATGGAAAATTATCAATATAGCGTTGTTTCTGATCGTGGCTCATCCACATAACATTTTTTGAATGTAGCATGAACATAGAAACTGCTTTAGCTAATTGTGTTTTTTGACAATTACATTCGCCTTCTTCGGCTATGTGCTTTTCTGGTGAGCGATATTTGCAGAATTTGTAGTCGTACTCTATTACAGTATATGATAAATTTTTGATAGCATAAACTAAACACTCAAGATTAACTTCGGTAAAGTTACCAAATATCCAATGTGCGTTTTTGTGTTTTTTCATTATTTCTAATGTTAGATATCTTGAGTTAATTTGTGCTACAGGTAGCAGACTGGTTTCGATTAAGGCTTGTGTAGATAATTCGCCACCGCCTACATAATCTTTTACAAATAAGTCAGAAACAAATAGGATCATAGGTCACAACGCCTCTGAAAATAACTTTTCAATTTCATCCATATCATTTACAACGGTATGGGCAGGGGCTTGTTCTTCCAGCAAGTTAACAAATTTTTCATACATTTTTTCTTTGCTAAACCGGACCTTAAGTTCCTCGGCATATTCTAATGCCTTAGTATTGCCGTTAGTAATTATGTCGTTGTAACATGCCCTCATTTGCTCTCTGGCCGATTGTTCACGGGGGTACGCCCACATGGCGTCCTTCACGATTACGGCCTCCCACAGAGCATGCTCGGGCACTTTATTAATATCAAAAGAAACATTGTAAAAATGTTCTTTTCCATTTTCATCACACAAGAAATCTAGCTGGCCAGACCAACCTGTTGAAACAACTGGCATACCTGAATATGCAGCCTCAAATAATGGTAATCCGAAACCTTCTCCGTGGGCAAAAGATACAGTCGCTTTTAATTTTGGATTTTTATAAAGAGCATGCATTTCTTTTTCAGACATATCACCATGTATAAGATAGATCTTACACTTTTTGTTAGGGTACTTACCTGCTAATTCTTCTTTTAGTGTCCGTAGCATGGCTTCTTGGTCCATAATACAATTTTTTGCCAAGTTTGTTTTTAAAACAAGTCCGACTTCTTCGTCATGAAATTCACTCACAAACCAATTAACAGTAGCAGACATATTCTTCCGAGGGCCCCATTGAGCAACAGATAAGAAATTAAAATCATACTCTAAATCAAGTTCTAGTGGCGCCGTATCTTCATAATCTTTTACAGCATAATTTACATAATCAATTGGCTTTTCTAATTTCAAAACTGCTGGCTGGCCGTTGACTTCGCCGGTATATTCAGTAGATTTAAAGGCGGATGTTGAAAAACTCGATACCACTATAACAGAATCAACAACTTCGTTTATCTTAGCTAGCCATTCTGCTGATGTAACGGTTGTTTCGATTCCTGCGGTATACCCGATGTTTACCATAGCGAGTTTTTCAAACTCATTTGGTATAGTAACCTGTAAGGACATATCAAATTTTCCGCCTTGCTGTATAAAACCAATCGTTTTTTCGATTGCGCTGTCTATGAATGAACGTTCTTCGTTTTGTTCAGAGAGCCAGGAAGTTCGACCCCATATTAAAGGTTGAATATAAATATCAAATAAATCTTCTCTAGAGCGTAAGGCTCTCAAAGCAAAACGGGCTTGTTCCCCGTAACCACTTCTCGTAAGAACTGGTCCTTTTAATAATATTTTTTGTTTCATGCTACCTCCATTAATGACCATGATTCATAGTTCTTTCTATTTTCCCAAGAACCGTTTTTTTCAATAAAATCATCCATAATTTGGACCCAGCTACTTTCATAATCTTCAAAATTATAGTTCTCTAAGACATGCTGTCGACCTGCTGCAGCCATCGTTTCATAACGTTTTTTGGGCAGCTTTAAAGCTTTGCTTAGCATTTTTTCAAAATCTTCTTGAGCTATTCTATCTTCATAAATATATGGTACCTGAAGAGAACCAATTACTGATTTAGAGGATGGTTGAATCCCCCAACCAAACCACTCAGTACCATTAGTCACTTGTTCTTGAAGACCCCCGGTCATATTAACTATAATTGGAGAGCCACAAGACAGCGATTCTAAAGTAGCTAGGCCGAAGCCTTCTGCGTCAGATATATTAATAGTAAAATCAGATGCTTTATAAAAATTAGCCATTTCTTCTTGACTAATTTTGTTTGTTGAAATTAATACTTGTCCATCTTCAATGCCTAATTGTTGAATGAGATGTGGTAGGTCTTGACCATGAGGGTCTCTCGCATCTGTGTGCATCAATAGTGTAGCCTTTTCATGACCGACTTTATCCAACCATTCTTTAAACCACCATATCAACGTGCCGCTTTGTTTGCGTCTTGCATTTCGGTTATTCCAGAAGAAGATCTTCTTGTTTGGATTTTTCATACTAGATTTTTCAAAAATTGCTTCTTTCACCTCAGCTACTTTTGCAATTTCTTCTGGTGTGCTAGCAGGCTTAAAAATATTTGAATGTACCGCGTGTGGCAAGTAGCAGCTATTGGTCTCAGGGGCTACATTTTGTAAAATCTCGTGAGTCACCTTTGAGATACACACGACCATATCATTAGACTTATAATACTTGGCGTTAAAATGCGGATATGGGAAGTTATCCCATACATGATAATACATCATAGGAACATTAACGCGGACTTCGTTCTCTATTTCCCAGAGCCACTCATAAAAGCGAGGGTCAGTCATAAACCATAGAGCATCAGGTTTCTCTTTTTGTAGTAGTGACCTGATTACTTCATGATTACCATAACCATCAACGGGGTAAATGATCCAATCATTACCCCACCCCTCGACCTTAACAGGACGATAATCGTGATGTTTGATTGCGCCGCCTAAACAAATAAACTGGTATCTACCAGTTTTAAGTAAAGCTTCAATCATATATTTTGTTTGTGTACCAACACCAGATGGTGATAGCGGGTGGTCTGATAAGACCAAGATTTTCTTTTTTGTCATTTATACCTCATGGACAATGTTCAGTTTTATAAAACTTGCATCCGTAGCCACCGGTGCAAGATAAACGATTTTTGATATATCGTTTATTTTTAATATTATACAACGCAGTATTCAAAAGTTTAAGCGCATTTTTAGTTTTTATATTTCCGCTTGTTACTCTGAAGAATTCCACAACGTTATTTTTCGCTGTACGTTTAAGCAAAGCGAAGTGAGTTTCAACATCCTTTGGATCGATATTCATTTTCTGACAAAAGAAGTGTTTGTACAGTGTTAATTGGTACGTCACCATTTTATCGTTTCTTTTACGTGAATCCCATCCCCATGAACAGGTCTTCCAATCAAAAATATGTACTTTCCCATCGGGCGTTGTTACTATAGCATCGATATAACCTTTAAAATTATGTTCTGGCTCACCATCAATTGGTTCCATTAGGGGCATTTCTACAGCCAATACTTCATATTCTTCAAAATATTCGTCAAGGGCATCTTGAATTTCAGGTATGATTCTTTTACCTTGACCAATCATATCAAGAACTAATTTTTTATTAACTTCGTGTTCTTCATCAAGATCCGCAATGTTCTTTTTTAACTCTTTGACAAAAAAATCGTTGTCGATTTCTTCTTCAAGTAACTTTTTTTCACACACAGAGTGAATAGCACTCCCAAAAGCAGTATATTCGTTGCCTTTAAAACCATCTATTTTATCTACCCGGGTGAGTTTATGATAAAATGCACAGAACTTCCAGTCTTTTAACTCAGAATATGAAATATGGGACACACTAACCTCGCGTTAACTATAATAATAACACGCTATTTATGAGTTGTCAAGTGATTCTACATTATTAATTTTCTCAAGCTTAGCGTATAAAGCAGGCGAAACTTGTTTTAAAAATGTGTGGTCATTTGGGTGTAAATAAAATTCGGTAAATCCTGTAGCAAAGTACTCTCGTAAGGATGTTGGGGAGTAAGGGCTAATAAAAAGACCGTTAAGTATTTGTGATAATTTTGCGTACCCTATATCTTTATATAAAAATTGATCAAATTCATAATCATATTCAGGTTGTAAAAACAAACTTTTGGGCGCTTTAAACCCCGTCTTCCACAATAAATTATATAAGTGTTCTCTTTTTGCTAAAAATTCATTTTTAATTTTTAAATCAGCATAAATTTCATAACCGTATGCCGTTTCTACAGCATGTGCTGTTTCGTGTACCATATCTTCTAAGAGTTCATTTTCATCATTTTGTATATTTGAGATGTGGAGTGCGCCGTCTTTATAAAAAGCTGTGATATCACGTTCTTCAAATTCATCGAAATGACCAATAATAATCATCTCTATCTCAGTTAATAACTGAGTTGGTACTAATGATTCCAGTCTAGATACAGCTTTTTCAACATCAATCTTATCATTGTACAATTGATCTTTGAAATATACATGTATACCTGTCTGTGTATAAAAGTTTGTTACTTCTTCATTGATTCGTTTGTGCGAGGCTTTTATGTATTCCTTGTGCATCATCTAATCCTTGTTGATATCCTCTCAGATAGTTTTCTTCAGCGTACGCAAAAGCAAACTCTGGAAAGTCAGCAGCTAAGATTTCCGCAATCATATTAACAGTAACTTCTTCCTGTTCTAATTTTGTGCCCACATACTCAACTAAATATTCTTTTAATTTAGTATCCCCACTCACTTTCATTGAAAGTAACGGATTTATATGTGCCTCTTCTTCCGTAATAATTTTCTCTTGAGTTTCTTCACTCATGGTGTTTTCTCCTTTAAATAATATAACATAAATTAAATTGTTATTTAAGTCTTGTATTATAAAACTTTCGACGCTAATGTAGCGAGTTCAGATCTCTCACCCTTTCTAAAGGTTACATGACCTGAGATATTATAATCTTTAAAACTTTCAACCGCATGAGCTAAACCGTTTGATGTCTCGTTAACATATACATTGTCGATTTGTTCAATATCGCCGGTCAACACAATTTTCGTGCCTTCACCAATACGTGTAATAATTGTTTTTATTTCGTGTTTGGTTAAGTTTTGTGCTTCGTCAATCACTATGAAAGCATTTGCAATTGAGCGGCCGCGGATATAGGTAAGAGCTTCTAATTCAATCTTACCTTTTTCCATGTACATTTCCAACGAGGTTCGGTCACCCATTAAAAACTTTAAATTATCTTGGATGGGCATTAACCATGGTAACATTTTTTCTTCCATAGTACCCGGCAAGAATCCAATATCTTTTCCGAGTGGTTGCACAGGTCGCGACACTATAAGCCGAGAATAATGATTGTTGTCTGCTCTTAAACCAATTGTTTGTTGTAATCCTGCAGCAATTGCTAGTAATGTTTTACCAGATCCCGCGCGGCCAATTAATGAAACTATTTTAATATTAGGATCTAAGAGCATATCGATTGCGAAGGCTTGTTCTTTATTCCTTGCTTCTATGTTCCAATCGGGAATACTCTTATGAATTACCTTTTGCAATGGAGTGAAGTGGTCTTTAAAGCGCGCCAATGCGGACTTCTTTTCATTAGAGTTGGAAACCATCATTACATATTGATTTGGGCACCATCTTTGTTTGACTTCGTCTTCGTGTATTATTATTTCCTCACCAGAGTAATAACGATCAATAATTTGTTCGTCAAACGGCTGAATTACGAAGCCATTGTACAATTCTTCTGAATTTATCACGGCACGTTCTGAAATATAATCTTCAGCCGGGATGCCTATAGAATCACAGATTACTCGCATGTTTATATCGCGAGAGACCATTATAGTCTTTCTACCGTCGTTTGTTGATTGAACAGCCATGGCTGTGGCTATTATAGTATGGTCCGGATGCCTAATATCTAAATCCGGGGGGAAGATAACATTGTTTAAGGAGGAATAAGAGACAACTTTTAGTATGCCCGAGCCTTTTGCGATCCTAACTCCTTTTTCTAAATTACCCTTAGAACGCAATTCATCCAGTGTTCGAATGAACATCCGTGCATTTGCTCCAACTGAGTCTTGTCGTTTTTTGTGACCGTCAACTTCTTCTAACACTTTGAGTGGTATAAAAATATCGTGATTATCAAACTTATATATTGAGCCAGCATCTGTTAAATAAACGCTGGTATCTAGAACATAATTTTTCTTAGCCATAAGCCTTTTCAAGTATAATGTATATAGTCGCTATCAGCATTTTTTTATTATCTGCCAATCAGCTACAAACACTATAGGTTTCTCTCCTTTCTTATATGGTACACCATGTTTGCGTAAATTTTCAACATCTTTTTGTTTATATATTAATGCTTCCCAACCATCGACACCTAATTTCAGTTCAGATGTTACTACTAAATATCTTTCTTTTAGTATAACACTAATATTTGGGCCAGCGAAGGTTTCAACAATCACTTTATCATTTTTGCGATAAGGTTTCTTCGACTTCATAAATTTTGTGGACTGGGGAGTTGTTTGCTTTGGGAAGTAATAACACCCGAAAACAGAAAAATGCTGCCAGTATTGATATCATACCCATAACCAATATTTCTGTTAAAACTTCAAGTTTTTTTTCGACACTCATATTAATATATATGGTCTGGATATAAAATGGAGCGGGAGACGAGATTTGAACTCGCGACATCCACGTTGGCAACGTGGGACTCTACCACTGAGCTACTCCCGCAGTGTTACTGGGGCGAGTTAGCTCGCCCCGGCAACTATGTTCTTACTCTAGTGTGAGACTTCCTAGGGGTGTCTCTACCACCACATCCCAACCAATAAGGCATGGATTAGCACTAACTAAATTTGAATATGGGATTTCAACTTCGGCCGACAAAGTGCAGAAGCCGCGCTTGTGATCATATTTTTCCGTTGAAGATTCAATAAATTCAAAGTCGTAAAAGTTATCTGAAATTGTTTCAGAAATAAAATCACTAAATGAATCATCTCTAGCATACTCTTCTAAGAAACCTGAGCTTCTTAATTCCCCGATGATACTTTCGCCCCATCTGGTTTGGGCGTTTAACCCTCTGGTTGCGATCAACTCGCTAAACCTATTAATAACATCAGTTTCCGCCATGGCAGTTTCTACCTCTGTTTCATTGTGAACAAATACATCTGTTCCTTCGCTATACCGAAGACTCACCATAGTTTCTTCAGTCAAGTTTAAGCTCTGCAGCTTTTTATAAATGGACATTATACCTCCTTAGTACCATAAATAATCTTTCCAGATTTTTTGATTATTTGACATTGAGTCAATAAAACTTTTCTTAGGCTTTTTGGGCGCTCTTATTAATTTCATACCCGCTTCTTCGGGGGTCCGATTGCCTTTCTTTTGATTACATTTTTTGCAAGCAGCAACCATATTAATCCATGTTTTTTGGCCGCCACGTGATTTTGGATGTACATGGTCGAGTGTTAGCTCTTTATCACTAAGTGATTTTTCACAATACTGACAAATATTTTGATCGCGACTTATAATTGTCTTTCGATTGCAATGAAAATTATTGAATCTAAATTTTATAACACGACATAAAACAATGACTGAAGGTATTTTGAATATATTGTTGGGGGAGCGAATTACTTTATCGTAAGTTTCTATTGTACGAGCTTTTCCTATTAGACACATTACCAGAGCTTCAGTTCCATTTATTATTTCTATTGGTCGGTATGAAGCATCAAGTTTAAGAGTTTTGTATTCAAAAGGATTTATCATGTTCTCGCTAGTTAAATCATTAATCATAATATAAATCCTTTTGTATCATTTGTCAACCCTATCTTTTTGAATTGCTACCAGACCTCCGGGCTGTTCCCAGGACATCAACAACATTTTTTACCAATTCAGAAGAGGCAGCAACTTTTTCATCGCCGCCAATACTCCACAACATTTCAATTCCCAATTCATCGCATACATTTTGTTCAGGTGTATTGTGTTTCCCGCGGTCGCCGCCATTAGCAAAGTATGTTGGCTTGATACGTCTGATTGCTTCGCATACAGTACCATCTGAATCGTCGACTGAATCAACCAAGACAACCCCCTTAATTGAATTTAAAATTTCTGCTCTTTGGGTAAAGTCCATGAACACAAATCCTTTTTTCTCATGCAGCCAAGCATCAGAATTAGCTATTATAATTACATCCCCATGGTGGGCTGCAGCACGGATCATTCTTATATGACCTGCGTGGACTGGGTCGAACCCGCCTGAAACCATAATTGTAGGTTTTCCATTGCTATCAAACATCTCATTGTGTATTGTCATTACGACTCCTTGTATGTTGATAATTATATCACAGTTAATAAAAAAGTTAAATTAAGAACCTGTATCTGTTTCAATATATCGGTACCCAACCTCGACTAATTGGCCGGCAGAGGGAATGGTGGTAAAGTAAACTGTATTTTCCGCTTCGATATAGTACCAGTCGTGGTTTAACGAACCATTTATAAAAACCCTAATAGAATCAATTTCAGCCTGATGAGTAAGTTTTAGGTATTCATAGGGTTCAATCGAATGTGTCGCGTCTGTGACACCAGCCGACCAATCGGAATCGCATATATCAACCACGATACCTCCAAGAGTATTAGTAGCCTCCATATATCTTTCTCCCACGTCTATTGGGCTAGGAGTAAATGGGCACATCGAGACTGTAGCTTCTTGATTAACCACACTGGCCATAAATACAGAACCCATTCTAAGAGAAGTATACCAACTTAAAAAGTCTGCCGGCATCGGGTATTCAACTTCACTCTGTTCTTCTTCATCAGACACAAAAACAACCAAGAGGCCAGCATCGGATCTCATCCAAGTTGAAGAGTAGGGATTATGGTTAATGTACTCATATACAGAATTGAAACCTTCTTCCCACGGACCCATAGGTAATGTACTAAGCATACTTTCCGCGTCTAATATATCGTCCCCGGGAACTAGTGGGAATTCTGTACTCATTACTGAATCAGTGGGGTCCGCGCTTATGATCACTAGCCTCCAGTCAGACGCTGGGAGAGCTAACATCATTGCTTCGATACCAGCCAAAAGCTCGGCGTTAAACCGACTCATAGAACCAGATTTATCGATAACCCATAAAATATCAATACCATCGACGGACATGTGCTGTGTGAAGGAATCAATCCATATTTCGCCTTCGTTGACCGGCACTTCTACTTCTATATAAACAGGTACTTCTACTTCTACTTCTTCTGTAACTACTACAGTCTCTGTGACCGTTTCTGTAACTACTACAGTCTCAGTTTCACCGCCGGTTACAATTGCATAATCTTGCACACAGCCGGCCATAAGACCAGACGCTAACAAAAGCAGTCTTTTGATAGTTTTGAGTGCCATCCCTACTAATACGTAGGTTCAGGTATCGGAAAAAGTTTATGTTCACTAACTTTTTTTATTTTACCTTCGCCATCAATGAAAATTTCATAATCATAAAAGTCGTCTCTCGGCAATATGTTTAAAATCACAGCCATTTTTTTTATTTTTGCTAATGATTCTATTTCGTCATTTGGGTACGGTATATAAATTACCCATTCATCTACTTTGTATTTCATTTTTAGAGACCATTATTATTTGATGTAGAACCGCGGGTGATAAATCCGCGCGGTCATAGATTTTAATTAGTCTCCAATCAATAACACAACTAATTCGTAAGGCATAAGCTATCCATTCACTACAATACCATTTTTCTTTTTGTTTAATATGAAAAGGCAGGAATTGTGATAATAGCATCCCAAACCAGTCATATGAACTACCCTTGGTTGAATCATAAAATTCATTTATAACACTTAATTGCTCTTCACTGACAGATAATTCAATGAAATCCCACTCTAACTCACTAAAAAACTTTCTTTTTTTGGAGCGTAAGACCGAACCTTTAAATGGGCTAATACCAACCCAGGTTAATCCGTCCGGTAAAATTAATTCAGCATGACTATAATCACTTTTTGTCCACCAACGTACAATTCTATTAATCCAATCGCCTTGGCCTTTGTAAAAAGCAATTTTTATAACCATATTAATATAATATTCTCCTATTTTTAATTATATCATTGAATAACTTTTATCTTTGTATCATGTATCTTAATTAGAGTTTGCGGTTTAAAGTTTTTCTCATATATTCAACATTTTCTCTTTTATCTAAAACTGTTCTTTCAACTTCTTCAGTTTCTAAATCAAATTGTTCTTTTATTTCCCACAATGACTCTTCAATTGTGTCTTCAAACTCTTCTTTCATTGTACTAACTGATTTTAACTTTTTATCTTTTTTAAATAACCATTCGAACATTCCATCTTTCCCCTTATAATATGGTGGAGGTGGCGGGATTCGAACCCGCGTCCAGAATAAGTCCAATTAAAGTCATTCACAAGTTTGGGCCGTTTATACTACATATACAGCCAAGTGGAGGTAGTTTATTCCACATCGCTTACTACCATATTACGATGGGTG
>TARA_R110001599_G_scaffold23120_3_pt1 | contig 67289 bp, 78 predicted proteins | sample TARA_R110001599 | Tara Oceans TARA_R110001599 (sample SAMEA4398360) | marine metagenome | biome: Polar Biome; feature: [MES] marine water layer (ENVO:01000295) within the mesopelagic zone...; material: water (ENVO:00002006), including particulate matter (ENVO:01000060) such as...... | reverse complement strand
TTTAAACCAGGTGCTTACGATAGGTATGTACCATTCAAAAATTTTCCAGAAGCTAATTTTCTAGTTATAGCTTGGCCACTAGGTTTATTGCAAGCTTCTTGTAACCCATTTAAGGCAAATAGAGAACTTAAAGGTGTAAACCTAGGTGAGATAGCTCAAGATGTTTTAAAAGTTTTTGAAACCCCCTTGAAAGGTAAAGTAATAACTATAGATAGTATAAAATATTTCGCTGAAAAACATAAATCATTTGATGAAAATTCAGTAGGTTTTAATTATACAGATATGGTAGCTATGTTTGAAGAAACTGAAGATGGTATACAAGGGTTAGATTCACCACCTAAAGGTGTTTCAGAAGATTACACATTAGATAGGTGGCAACAAGCACTTAAAAAAGTAATGGATAAACCATACTCAAATTTATCAGAAAAAGAGATTAAAGCATTAAAATTATTAAAGGTGAGTGGTTGGGATATGATTCAAGCTAATAGTGGTGGTCATAAATGTATTACTAATATATCTGGTTTACAATACTTTGGTAAGGATGGTAATATTTTCTTAAAGGAGATGGCCAAAGAATTTGTTAAACAATTAAAATCAAAAATAAAACCAAGTAAAAATACTATTAAAGAATTCATTACAGAAAATGGTGACAGTAAATTCAACGAATTATATAATCAATTGTGGGATAAAATGATGAGTAGTGTTTGTAGAAAATATACTAAGGATGAAGCTAAAGCTGAAGATTTTTGTCAAAATGGTTTTATAAAAGCTTATCAAAACATTTCAAAATTTGATGGTAAGGGTTCTATTGAGGGTTGGATAGCTAGGGTTATAAGAAATAATATATTAGATGAGTTAAGAAAAAAGAAAATTAGTTTTACTAATGGTAATTCAGATTTTAATTTAGATAACATTGGGGATAATATAGAAGAACCTACCGAAGAAAAGTACAATATAAACGACATTAAGAAAGTACTAAGTAAAGTATCAAAAGCATACAGAAAAGTTTTTGAACTTTACTATTTCGAAAATTTAAAACACAAGGAAATAGCTGAAGAATTAGGTATCTCACCTAACACATCTAAGACTAATCTAATGAAAGCTAAGAAAAAAATTAAAGAATTATTAAGTAAAAAATAAAATAATTCTAACACCAGCACTTTATTAATAAATTTATTATCATTACTATTATTTCATTATTAACTAGTGGGTAAAAGATTAGCCCCTACCAAAAATCTAATATAATGAGTGAAATATTAAAAGCCACACCTGAAGATATTAAAAAATTCTTAGAAGGTCATGACGATGAAAAATACATCGTATCAATAGAATTAGACCAAACAGGTGATTGGTCCATAGATGAAACCAACAAAGTATATATAGTAATTGATGACCCCATAAAAGGTAAAAAAATCAAAGTACAAAAATTCACACCTTTTTGTTGGACAAAATCATTGAAAGGTAGTGGATTCTATGATGATGATTTAGAAAAGATTAGAAAAAAAGCTAGAGAATTTGGTATATATACTGAAAAGTTAAAGACCGGTGATAACCAAAGATTAGAAGATGGGTACAAATATATGGTTAAAACTTCTGGTACCTATCGTGATTTAGTTAATTTTTTTAAGAGAGGTGGAATCAATCCTTGGGATAGAGATAAAAAATTAGTTCAAATACTACCACCAGTCGAACAATTCATGGTTCAAACTGGTAAAAGATTGTTTAAAGGGTATGAAGATTACACTGAAGTACATAAATTAACATTCGATATTGAAACAACTAGTTTAACGCCCGAAACAGGACATTGTTTTATGATTGGTGTTAAAGATAATAGGGGGTTTAAACAACTATTAACCGCTTACGGAACTGATGGTGAGTATAGTAGAGATGGTGAAAAAAAAATGTATGAAAAGTTTTTTGAAATATTACATAAATTAGAACCATCTATTATAGTCGGTTATAACTCAGAAAATTTTGACTGGAATTACATTTTTGTTAGAATGGAAAGGTTAGGTTTATCTGATACTACTATTAGAAGGTCTAAAAAAGATAATAGAATCACATCAGTAGATATTTCTTGTGATTTAATAAAAACAAAACACCCATTAGTAGGGTTAAAAAGAAAACCATCGACACTTAAATTAGGTGCTGAAATAGAAGATTATCAACAAACTACTATGTGGGGGTACAATATAATGGATACATACCATAGAGTTAGACAAGCCATGGCTTTAAATTCTAGTTTACAATCGGGTAGATTGAAATATATAGCACAAGAAGCTGGGTTAGAACGTAATAACAGAGTGTATATTGAAGGTGATAAGTTAGGTAAAATATGGAAAGAAAATAAAAATTTTTATTATAACCCAACATCAGGTCAATGGTATGGGTTAGAAGGTATAAAACCAGAAAGAAAAGAAGTGGAGGGTTACCAAGATAAATGGGAGGTTGTAAATGGTAGATTCTTATTAAAAGAATACCTTAATGATGACCTACTAGAAACAGAACAGGTTGATGATACATATGCTCAAGCTGGTTTCCTAACGGCAGCTTTAGTACCAACTAACTTTGGTAGGTCAATAACTATGGGTACGGCCACAATGTGGAAATTATTAATGATGGCTTGGTCTTATGAGAATGGTTTAGCTATCCCAGACACACAAGAAAAAAGAAATTTTGTGGGGGGTTTATCTAGATTACTTAATTTAGGTTATAGTGTTAATATAGCTAAATTTGATTATGCTTCACTATACCCATCTATCCAATTAACACATAATGTTTTCCCAAACGTAGATATATCTGGTGCATTAGAAGCAATGTTAAAGTATTTGTTAGACACACGTAATGAGTATAAATATTTGGCGGCTAAACATTACAAAGAAGGTAACAACAAATTAGGTAGTAAGTATGATAAAAAACAATTACCGATTAAGATATTCAATAACTCAGCTTTTGGTTCTATATCTGCACCATATATATTTAATTGGGGTGATATTAATGAGGGGGAAATGATTACGTGTACTGGTAGACAATATCTAAGACATATGATACAGTTTTTTATGGAAAGAGATTATAAACCTTTAGTTTTGGATACTGATGGTGTTAACTTCTCCTATGGGGAAAAAGTTAATAATCACACATATATAGGTAAAGGTTTACATAGATTTGTTGAGGAGGGTAAAACTTATGAGGGTATTGATGCTGATGTGGCAGAATATAATGACAGGTTTATGCATAAAGTAATGGGTTTAGATATTGATGAAATATGGCCAGCTACTATCAACCTATCAAGAAAAAATTACGCAACATTAAAACCTAACGGTAAAATTAAGTTAACTGGTAATACTATTAAAGGTAAGACTATACAAAAATACATAAAAACATTTTTAAATGGTGGTATAAAAATGTTACTAGATGGTAAAGGTAAAGAATTCGTAGACTATTATAATGAATATTTGGAAAAAATTTATAATATGGATATACCATTATCACAAATAGCTAACAACTCTAAAGTTAAAAAATCTATAAGACTATATAAATCTAGGGGAACTAATAAAAATGGTCAACCATTACCAAGACAAGCACACATGGAATTATTAATAAAGGAAGGTATAGAACCACAATTGGGTGATAATATTTTCTATGTTAATAATGGTACTAGGAAGTCTCATGGTGATATACAAGTTAAAAAAACAAAAAAAGACCCACCAGAAGGGACTTTAATTTTTAACTCCTATTTAATTAGTTCAGAAGAAATGGAAAAAAATCCGAACTTAAAAGGGGAATACAATGTACCTAAGTACGTTGAAGCTTTTAATAAAAAAGTAGAACCACTTTTAGTTGTGTTTAATACCCATATAAGAGAAAGTTTATTAATAACTGACCCCGAAGAAAAACAATTCTTCACTAGAGGTGAGTTAGAATTAGTTTCCGGTATAGCATCTAAACCAGGTGACCAAGATAATTTAGAAGAATTAATGACACCAAGTGATGAAGAGTTAAATTTTTGGTCTAAACAAAGAGTGAGTTCAGATTATATGATAAAAGATAGATTTAGTAATTCTAAAAAATCTCTAGACTCTAAGGGGATAAATGTGTCTGAAGTTGAAGATGCATTTTAAATCATCTTAATTTAGTTTAAAAATAAAATTAAACTATCGTAATTACTGAATATTTATATAAAAAAGTAATTATGAATATTTTACTATTATCAGAATTGGTTAATAAAGACGGTACTAAGATTGGTGGTGATTATAAATTAGACCAGGACAATAATATGACAGCTTCTGATTTAACTACTGATGACGCTGTTCACATGCAAAGGCAGGGTATGAGTTGGTATACTAACTTTGGTCGTACTTATTACAATGAAGATGATGATTCTAATGAAAAAGCTGAATTACCTAAAAAAGATAAGAAAAAAATCAAACCCAAATCAAAGAAGAAGGTTGTTAAAAAACTAAAGGAAACAGGTAAATCAAAAATGGATTCATTAGTTGAAGACATTTTTACTAAAAAAGAGTTTGATAAGGAATTCGTTCAAAAAAACATTAAAGATTTAAAACTAAATGGTATCCCACCATTGGAAATGGTTAGAGAAACCAACCCAATATTAATTAGAAAGGTTAACGCTTTAAAAGAGTTAATAATGAAAAATGATGCAAGTGGTGAAGAAAAAGCTATAATACTTAATTTCTTATTGGATATGGATATGTCAGACATCGACCAATCTTATAAAAACGAATTAAAAAAGAAAATTAGATAATGGCAAACTCTAAATTAAAGGGTGTAACTATTTTTATCGAAAAAGATGTTAATCACCACTTAAAGAGAATTTTTAACGCTTATTGTGGTGATAGAAATATTGAAGGTTACACTAGATTAAAAAATCTATGTGATAGTAAAGAAATATCTTACGAACAATTAGCTAGGATTAAGAATTTCTTTGATAATTTCACTGGTAAAAAAAGTGACTCACCGTATCTCTTAAACGGCGGTACCAAAATGAAAGATTGGGTTGAGATGAGTTTAAGTAATATGAGGGATGGTGTAGAAAATAATAAAAAAACTATGAGTAACATCGGAATGCCAAATAGGTATCAAAAAGAAAAGTTATCAATCAGTGGTGTTAAATTAGATAATCACGACTCAGATACCAACAAAATTTTAAGACACGAAGGTATTTATAGTATAAAGGTCATGGAAGACCTTATAACAATAATAGATAAAAACAAACAATTATGTCACATTTCTTAGGACCAATAGCACCGATTTTAACTGACGCTGCTTCTGTACAAGAATTAAATCCAAATGGTGGAGCTATAACAAATCAGTTACCATCTTTAAAAACTGAAGGTAATGTTCAGAGATTAAATTTAACAACATTTAATGAATTTAAAAACGTACCAAACCAAGGTTATAGTGCACAACACCCAGCCGCACAACATGATGGTGATGACCATGGTAGAGGTGAAACAGGACCAAACTCAGGTGTTGGTACGATTATAGATGAACAAAGAAAAGACGTTTTACTTTACTCATCTGGTAATAAATATTCCCCAGGTAATTCTGGTGGTAATTATTACAATTACACGTTTGGTGAACAATATTGGTAAAATGAAACTTTACTCTCTACTAGAAAATATTATATTAGAGGTAGTAGGCAGAACTGAAATTGAGGATTCCATCGAAAGACACCTAGTATGTAGAGTTTTTTACGAAGGGGACGAAACCATCTCAAGAGGTTTAAGATTAATAGAACCTTACGTTTATGGAGAATCGTTAGCTGGAAACCCAATAATAAGAGTCTACCAACTAGAAGGTGTGACCGACACTGAACAACCAGGTTGGAAAACTTTTAGGTCAGATAAAGTATCTTCTTGGGCAACAACCCCAGAATATTTTAACTCACCTATATCCGACAGAGTTGCGGGAATACCAAAATATAATGCTAATGGAGACAATAGTATGATAAGAATTTACAAACAAGCAGAATTTTAAAAAATGGAAGCGAAATTAAAAGAAATATTGAAAAAAGCTAAAGTAATTGATGCTAAAGCTAGACAATTTGATACTGTAGATAAAACAAAGTTACAATCAAAAATTGATGAAAGGGCACAAAGTGTAGGTTTATACGAAGCAGCAAATAGTACACCAACACCACAACCCACACAACCTAAAAATTTAATTCAACCAGGTAGTGAAAATTATAGTAAAAGAGTAAAAGAGTCTAAGTTACCACCAGAGATACAAAGAGCGATGTTAGATAACCCAATCCAACAAGCTGATATGCCTGGTACGTTTTCTATGAATGAAGAAACCATAAAAGAAATAAACCCAAATTATGGAGAACAACCCAACTTCACACCACCAAACGAAACCATGGGTGTTGAAACAAATCCTACTGTTGATAATAATCAAATTAGAAAAATGATTGCTGAAGAAATAGCTAAAGCATTACCTTCTATCGTAGAAAAATATTTTGATAAGAAAATGATTAAAGAAAATGTTAACATATGGAAATCATTAAGGGTTAAATCTAAAAAATCTTAATAACGTAAATAAAAAAAAAACAAAGATGAGAGAAAAAGGATGTGGTTGTAAAGGCAACAAAGGAAAACCAAAAAAGAAGTAATTAAAACCCAACAGATGTTGGGTTTTTTGTTTACTAAAAGGTAATAATGACTTATATTGTATAAAAATATAGGTTATGAGTAAAATTAAAGTTTTAGTTCTACCATCAGATAGAACAGGGGTATCTAAATTTCGTTCAGTGGAACCCCACATGAAATTACAAGAATTACACAATGAAGAATTTCATGTAGATATAGTCACCGCTGGTACTATGGATTTTTCTTGGGAAGATGATAAATTTTTAGATAAATACGATATTGTACATTTCCATAGAACTTTACCCAACAAAATTAATGGTAATCTAAGGCACGTTTATCTAGAACAAATCGACCCAATATTGGATAGGTTAAAAAAGAAAAATATAGTAACTATAATGGATTTAGATGATTATTGGTCACCATCTAAAGAACACCCAGCTTACCATATGATAGTACAAGATAAATTATCAATGAAAATACAAAGTAACCTTAAGAAAGTTGATTATGTAACAACCACAACACCAATATTCGCACAAGAAATTAGTAAATTAAACAAAAATGTTTTCGTACTACCAAACGCTATAGACCCAGATGAAAAACAATTTAAAATAATCAACCAAGAAACGGATAAAAAAACTAGGGTAGGTTGGTTAGGTGGTTCTTCACATTTACACGATTTAAACATTATAGGTGGTAGTGTTAGTAGGTTCTTAAGTGATAATAAAAATGATAGCCAAATGGTTTTATGTGGTTTTGATACTAGGGGTAATATAACCGAAATAGACAGAACTACTAAACAACAAAAAACAAGAGCAATTAAACCAAAAGAAAGTGTTTGGGCAAGATATGAAGAATTATTCACCAATAACTATAAGTTATTAGATGAGGGGTATTTAACAGAATTAAATAAGTACGATGTTGATAGTGGTAAAACTTATGATGATTTAGATAAAATATACAGAAGGGTATGGACTAAACCTATCACTAGTTATGCATCTAACTATAATAATTTTGATATATCTATGGCACCTCTGAAAGAACACAGTTTCAACATGTTTAAATCACAGTTAAAGGTTATTGAAGCTGGTTTCCATAAAAAAGCTTTAATAGCTCAAGATTTTGGTCCTTACCAAATAGATTGTGTTAATATGTTTGAGTATGGAGGAAATATAAACGAAAATGGTAATGCTATACTCGTTGAAACTAGAAAAAATCATAAAGATTGGTATAAAGCATTAAAAAAATTACACGAAAATCCAGAATTAGTTGATTTATTGTCAAATAATTTGTATAATACAGTAAAAAATAAATACGATATAAAAATAGTGACTAAAACTAGAGCTGAATTTTATAAAAGTATTTTAAGAGACAATAAAAAAGAAGTTAAACAATTAATAGAAGAAACAAATGCAGTTTAAAGTAGACAAATTACTATTTTTTGATATAGAATCGGTTAGTCAATATAAAGATTTATTTGATATGCCAGATAGACAATTAAAAATGTGGGAGTCTTATTATGATTCCTTTAGAAAAAAAGTAACAGATGAAAGTAGAATCCCCACTGTAGATTCGGTAGGTGTGGGTGATTTACAAAAAGAAACTTATAGAGAGGTCTATAGACAAACATCAGCCTTATTCCCAGAATTCGGAAAAGTAGCCTGTGTTTCTATGGCTTTTGTAACAAAAGGTGGTGAGGTTAGATTTGAATCCTTTTATGGTGAAGATGAAGTAGATATCCTAATTGAGACAAGAAAGATTTTTGATAAAGTTGAGTCTTTGGGGTTTGATATATGTGGTCAAAGCATCAAAATGTTCGACATCCCTTTCTTGGGTAAGAGGTATTACATAAATGGGTTAAGACCACCATTACTATTCCCTAAACATGACACTAAACCTTGGGATTTAAGAGTTTTAGATACTAAAGACGTATGGCAGTTTGGTAATAATTGGTCTTTAGGTTCGTTGGATTTAATATGTTCTTCTTTGAATATAAGTTCACCAAAGAATGGGGACGTTAAGGGTGATACTGTAACAACTAATTTTTGGGATGGTAATCACGAAGAAATAAAGGAATATTGTGAAAGAGATGTTAAAGCTCTTGTAGACATAACACAAAAACTAAATAACCTTAAATAATGGGAGAAATAGAAAAACAAATAGAAGAGTTGAAGTCTTTAGCTGAAATGGATATGTTACCACAAGAAACTAAAAATGAAATTGATATGGCAATTAAACTCGCTGAACAAGTTAAAGAATACGACCAAGATGGTAACGGTCTAAACAATAAAACAAAAATAAAGTATATTAATAAATCAAACAATAAAAACCCAAATTATGCTAAAGATGGTGACTCTGGTTTTGATTTAAGAGCAAATGAAAATGGTACATTAAAACCATTTGAAAGATTATTAGTGTCGACAGGTTTATTTTTTGAACTACCAAAAGGTTACGAATTACAAATTAGACCTAGAAGTGGTTTAGCCTTTAAACACGGAATAACTGTCTTAAATACACCTGGTACCGTAGATACGGGTTATAGAGGTGAAATAAAGGTATTATTAATAAATTTAGGTCAAGATAAGTTTACATTTGAAAAAGGTGAGAGAATAGCACAAGGTGTTATAGCTGGTAGAGTTAGTTCTGACTTAGGTGAATTAGTGGAAGTTTTAAACTTAAACGACTCTGACCGAGGTGATGGTGGATTCGGTTCAACTGGTAATAAATAATATGAGTGTTGTAGCGATAAAAGTAAGTAAAAATAAAATAACCATAGGGGCTGATAGTATATTAGTGTCCCACGGAACCACCCAAGAGAAAGATAAATTTGCTAAACTAAATAAAGTTAATGATATCATAATTGGTGATGTTGGTGATGCTCAAGAAGGTGGTTTGTTTCTAATGTTTTGTAAAACTAGAAAACCTAGAGAAGCAACTGTTGATGCTATAATTGAGTTTATGTCCGATTTCCAAGATTGGATGAGAAAAAAAACAGATGAAAGTAAATTATCTAATGAGTATATATTAGTTGTAGAAAAGAAAGCCTTCCTAGTTGAAGGGTTTTTTGTTAAAGAGATAACCGATTATACAGCTATAGGTGCTGGTATGGATTTCTCTTTGGCAGCACTCTACTTAGGTAATTCAGTTAAAGAATCCATAAAAGCGGCTTGTCACTTATCTGTTTACTGTGAAGAACCAATAAATATAATGGAAGTGAGTAGGTGATTTTCTCAGAAGAAAAAAGAAAAAAGTTAGAGTCTTATTTAAGAAAAATCAAAGTTGACTTATCAATGAAGGATAGATTAGATGGGTGGACAATTAAGTGGTTAAAAGAAAAAATAATTGATACCGAAACTAAGTTAGGTAAAATTAAAAAACATAAATTTAAAAATGATTAGTGTAGTATTTTCAACAAAAAGTGATAAACCAAGATTCATTGAGGATGTGAAAAAAACTTCAGGTGTTCATAAAACAGAAGTGATACAAATCATTAATGATGGTGAAATGTCATTAACAGAAGCTTACAATAAAGGTTTAAAACAAACCACAAATAATATTGTGGTTTTTTGTCATGATGACATTATTTTTGATACTAAAAATTGGGGTAGGAAATTAAAATCTTTATTCGATAAAAACCCAAGTTATGGTATCATCGGTATAGCGGGTACAACTGACCTAGTTGATGGTAGATGGTGGACAATCAAAGAATCTATGAACGGAATAGTTTCTCACAAAAATGATGGTAAAAAATGGACTAATTATTACTCTAAAGACCAAGGTAAAAGTTTGACTGATATGGTTGTTTTAGATGGTTTATTTTTTGGTGTAGATAAAACAAAAATAAAACACACATTCGATGAAGAGTTTCATGGTTTTCATTTTTACGACCTTTCTTTCTGTTTACCTAACTACTTACATGGTGTTAAAATAGGTTTAACCACACAAATAAGGATAACACATTTATCCATAGGACAAACTAACCAACAATGGGAAGGTCATAAATTAAGGTTTGAAGAAAAATATAAAGATAAGTTACCTATTAGATTAACAAACAACAAGACTTGGGAAGAAAAATTAGAGTTTAACCCCGAATCCATTGCTTTTGGCATGGTTACATACAACGCTGAACACAGAATTAAACAAAGTGCTTTTACAGTGCCTAAATGGGTTAAAAACTTTGTTATAGTTAATGATGGTACACCATACTCTAAAGAATCTTACCCCGAAAAGGCACATATTATACAACACAAAACTAACAAATCTGTAGGTGCAGCAAAAACTACAGCAATAAATTATTTAATGGATAACACCGATTGTGAACACATATTCATAATGGAAGATGATATTCTTATTAAAGATGAAAATGTTTTTAAAGAATATATTAGACACTCACTTATCTCGGGTATCAAACACTTAAACTTTGCTTTACATGGTCCTGCTAATAAAAAAGGTAGTCAAGGATTTAAAACATTAGATGATAGAAAGGATATTGATGGTGAACCAAACCCAAGAATGATTATACCTTACGAAAATACAGATAAAAATAATGTGGGGGTTAAAATAGCTTTGTACCCTAATTGTGTCGGAGCATTCTCTTATTATTATAGACCAGTGTTAGAAGATTTAGGTGGGTTTGACCCAGTTTTTAAAAACGCGTGGGAACATGTAGAACACACTTACCAAGCAATCAAAAAAATGTATCACCCAGCTTTTTGGTACTTTGCTGATATTGATAAGAGTTGGGAGTATTTAACTGACATACCTAACTCTATAGAAGAAAGTACAATAGGACATACACCTACTTGGAATGAAAACTTTAAAAAAGGTACTGCGTGGTATAAAAAGAAACACGGAATGACACCTACAGAAACCCCAGTTGCTACAACAGAACAGGTACAACAACAATTACAAGTAATATATCAAAAAAGAGGATAATGATTGATTTTAAAGATGTAACATTTATCGTACCAATTAGGTTCGACTCAGAGGATAGAAAAAGGAATTTTAAAACTTCTATGAATTACTTATTAAGAAATTTCGATACTAATATAATAGTTTTAGAAAGTGATAAAGAAAATAATGAAACATTTGTGAAATCAGTATCCGAAAAAATAAAATATGTTTTTGAGAAAAATGATGAAAAATTATTCCATAGGACTAGGTTATTAAATGACATGACTAAAATAAGTGATACAAATATAATAGTTAATTATGATGTGGATGTAGTCTTCCCTTTAGAACAATATGTAGAAGCAAGAAAACAAATACAAGATGGTTCTACTATGTGTTTCCCTTATGATGGTAAATTTTATGATATTCCATTAAAATTTTTTGAGTCAATTAACAATGATAACCTAAAACAAATACCTTTAAATCAATGTATACTATTCAACCCCAATTCAGTCGGTGGAGCTTTCTTTTTTAATAAAGAAAAATATAAAAGTATTGGCTGGGAAAATGAAAATTTTGTCTCTTGGGGACATGAGGATTGGGAAAGGATTTATAGAGTAGAATTTTTAGGTTATAAATTATCTAGAACAAAGGGTGTTTTATACCATTTAACACATAGTAGAACACATAATAGTAATGAAAAAAATCCATACTACAATTTTAATGGTCATGAAATAACTAGAATAAAAAGTTTGGGTAAAGATAGATTATTAAAAGAAATAGAAAAATGGTCTTGGTGTAATGATTTAGAGAAAGCGTAAATTAATATTCACACACACACCTATTATATATGAAAAAAACAAAAATATATTTCGCACCTGCTTGGGGTCTTTCAAATAAAGAAATGACAGATTGGTATAAAAAACAAACACCAAAAAATAACGGTATATGGGAAAATATTATATCTGTTGAAGACATAAACAAATGTGATTTTCATATTAAACAAGACGTAAGTTCTGAAAATTTAGATTTAAGAAAAACCATTTTTTTTGGTAAGGAACCTAAACATATAGCAAATCATAGATGCCCTAATTGTTTAAAAGAATTCCACCATGAAAAAGGAAACACTTGGATGCCACAAGTTTGGTGGTTGGATTTCACTTATGATGAGTTAATGGATTTAAAACCATTTAGTAAAACAAAAAATCTAAGTGTTATAAATTCAATTAAACAATCAACAGAAGGACATAGAAAAAGGGTTAATTTAATAAATAATATAGTTAAAAAATATCCTAACGATATTGATGTTTGGGGTTCTATTACTAGGGGTAGGGAAAATTTAGGACCTTATAAGACCAAATTACCACCAAAAAATAAGAAAAATGGTATATTACCATACAAATATCATTTAACAATAGAAAATGGTTCTTCACCATTCTACTTCTCGGAAAAAATAGTCGACCCTTTACTATGCTGGTCAATGCCTATATATTGGGGATGTAAAAATATAGATAAATTTTTACCTAAAGGTTCATATATTAATATTGATATTAATAAGAAAGGTGTTGAGGATGAGATAGTTGAGATATCTAAAAGTAATTTATTTGAAGAGAACCTTAACTATATCGCTGAAGCTAGAGATTTAATGTTAAACAAATATAATTTATGGCCCACAATAAAATATTCTTTAGAAACAGATAATATATTAAAAAATGTTTAATCTATCAGTACTTTCACCTTTAAAAATAACAAATAAAAAACAATTTAGTTTATTTTGTGAATGTTTAGAAACTTACAAAGATACTATAGTTAGTGATGGTACGGAATTAATAATAGTTAATGAATCCCCTAAAGAATTTAAAAATAAAGTTAATGACAAACTAATTTCTATTAAACCTAATCTCATAAATCTAAACCAAAAAGGTTTCGTCAACTCTGTTAGGGGTTTAATTGACAAATCCCAAGGAAAATATATAATGTTTTTTTTAGATGATGTAGAAATGGTTTATAACTCAAAAAAAATTTGTGATTCGGTTATTGACTGTATGACTGAAAACCAAAAAATATTCCAAGTTAAGATAGGTGGTGGAAAGGTTAGTAACACCCCAAAATCTAAAAACGTTAAGAAATTTTCTAACACCCATAAAAAATTAAGTATTAATGAAAGTTTCAATATTTGGTTAAATAAGAATACTGAAGAATATAAAAATAATGATTATGTAATAACTCATTGGAATTGTATAACTAGGGGTGACTTACTTAGAGATTTTAATAGTAGATTAAAAACAAATACACCCACATGGGATGGTTTAACTTTAGCCTTTTCAAATACATTTAAGGAAGAGGTAAAAAATTACTACACTGGTTGGTTAAATTTACAGAGTTTTATATATCCATGGGGTAGAACTAAATATAATAAAAAAGAGTGGATTCAATTAACTGAATCTTAAAAAAAAATAATATGAATAAGTTACATTTGGGTTGTGGTGATAAAATAATACCTAATTTCACCAATATAGATATAAGACCAATGAAAGGGGTTGATTTAGTTGAAGATATAAGTAATTTAAATCAAATAAATAATGATAGTGTAGAATTGATTTATGCTTGTCACGTTTTAGAACATTTTGGTAGAAGAGAGTATTTAAAAGTTTTATCTAGGTGGTTTGAAGTATTAAATAGTGGTGGTAAATTAAGGTTAGCCGTTCCAGACTTCGAAAAAGTAGTTAAACATTATACCGAAAATAAAGATTTAAAAAAATTAATGGGTTTTATGTATGGTGGACAAACTTATGAACAAAACTATCATTATTGTACTTGGGATTTACAATCATTATCTGAAGATTTAAAATCTATTGGTTTTAAAAAAGTTTATAGATATAATTGGAGAGAAACCGAACATTCCGAAATTGATGATTTTTCACAGTCATACTTACCACACATGGATAAAGAAAATGGTGAACTAATGAGTTTAAACATTGAAGCAATTAAATAATATTAATATGGCACTAGAAGTACAACAAAATTTAAATACAGATAATTGGTTTAACTACCAAAATTTTTATAAAATGATTTCCGAAAAGGATTTTAATATTTTTGTAGAGGTCGGTGCATGGAAAGGTCATTCGATTTGTTATTTAGGTAATTTACTTAAAGAGAAAAATGTTAAGATTTATGCTGTAGATTTATGGGATGAAACATATAAATATGAAGATAATCCCAGACTTAAAAAACAAAAAGTTATTTTACATGATATTTTTAAACAAAACTTAAAAAATAATGGTCTAAATGATAAGGTTATAGATATTAAGAGTTTATCATGGGAAGCCGCATCAAATTTTAAAGATGAGGAAGTAGATTTTGTTTTCATAGATGCTGACCATGAATATGAATCTGTGATTAAAGACATTAAAGCATGGTTACCCAAAATCAAAAAAAAAGGTATAATTTCAGGACACGATTACTTTAACCCCTGTGGTGTGAAAAAAGCTGTAGATGAGATTTTCGGTGATAATGTAATGTTTAATGGACCTTGTTGGTTTGTAGAATTATAAAAATATAATTTATGCCTATATCAGATAAATACAAATTAATTTTTGTTCATATACCTAAAAACGCGGGTACTGCAATAACAAACACTTTAGAGATGGTAGACATTGGTCATCACGGATGGAGTTATTATAAAAATAAGTACCCTAATAAATGGGAAAATTATAAAAAAATAAGTGTTATTAGAAACCCTTGGGATAGGGTTGTTTCGTGTTATGAATACGCTAAAATGGATAAAAGTTATTGGCACGCAAACGAAGGTAAGGCTAGAGCCGGTAAACATTTAGATTATGATTTACTAAAAGACAAATCATTTGAACAGTGTTTAAATATTTTAAAAATTACACCCCAAAAATTAAAACACCAAGGTTGGAGAAACCAATCTGATTACATATATCAAAATAACCAACTAATGGTTGACCACACTTTAGATATGTATGAAATTAACGATAAATTAAGTGAGATACTTGGTTTTGAAATTAATATACCTAAAATCAATGTTAGTAATAATAAAAACTATAGAGATTATTACGTCAACAATGATTTAATAGATATGGTATCTAAAAATTATAAAATAGATTTAATAAATTTTAATTATGAAGAATCATTTAATATCTTATCCTAGGTCAGGTAATCATTGGGTTAGGTTTATTGTGGAATGGTTTTCGGGTAAACCAACTAAAGGTATAAACAAAGAAGATAAACCTATTTATGTCAATTTAGTTAATAAGGACACTTTAAGTCATGTTTCTGGCACTGATTACATACTTTTTAAAAATCATTGGTACACTAGTATTAAACCTAATGAAAACTTAATCCTAATAGTTAGAAACCCAAAGGAAGCTATTATGAGACATAAAAATAAATTTACCGATAATGATTTAAATTGGTTTGTGGGTTTAATAAAATCTTTCCACAACCATAAAGGTAATAAAATATTAATTTATTACGAAGACCTACTAACCCAACCCAAGAATAACATAGAAAAGATTTTAAAATTTTTAAATATTTTAGATGAAAAAAAATTAAGTATTTTTATGGACAACTATGAAGAATTGTTTAATGAATCTATAAATGTTTATGATAACACAGGTAAAAAAGAAATAATTTCAGGTGGTAAAGGTAGAGTTTCTAAAACTAAAGGGAAGAAATTGAATTTTCATAGTAACTCATTAACCAATGAGGATAACCAAAGATTTATAAATTATTTAAAAAATAGTGGGGTAAAAAAATATATAATTAGATATGAATAAAAAAGCTTTAATAACAGGTATAAATGGACAAGATGGTTCTTATCTTGCTGAATTTTTATTAAAAAAGGGTTATGATGTGTATGGGACCGTTAAACGTAATTCTGTTTCAGAAACACAATCATCTAGGATAGAACACCTTTTAACAGATAACAAAATTAATTTAATTTACGCTGATTTAACCGACATGTCTTCATTAGTTAACGTAGTACAATCAGTTAAACCAGATGAGATATATAATTTAGCCGCTCAATCACATGTAAGAATAAGTTTCGACCAACCAATTTACACAGCAAATGTAACTGGTGTGGGTACATTAAATCTATTAGAGGCTGTAAGAATGGTATCACCTCACTCTAAAATTTATCAAGCATCATCCTCAGAAATGTTTGGTAATAACATAGATGAAGATGGGTATCAGAGAGAAACAACACCAATGAACCCAGTGAGTCCTTATGGTTGTGCTAAAGTTTTTTCTTATAATATATGTAGAAATTATAGAAATTCTTATGATATGAAAATATGGAATGGTATTTTATTTAACCACGAATCCCCACGAAGAGGTACTAACTTCGTTACCAATAAAGTAGTTAAAGCAGCGGTTAAAATAAAATTAGGTTTACAAGAAGAATTACATTTAGGTAATATTGAGGCGACTAGAGATTGGGGTCACGCTAAAGATTATGTTGAAGCTATGTGGTTAATGTTACAATCAGATAAACCTGATGATTACGTTTGTTCTACAGGTATTTCACATTCAGTTAAAGATTTATGTGAGTATACTTTTAAAAAATTAAATTTAAATTTTAGGGATTATATAGTAATAGATGAAACCCATTTTAGACCTGAAGAATTACGTAATTTAAAGGGTGATTCACAAAAGATGAGGGATAATTTAAATTGGAAGCCAAAATATACCTTTGAGACAATGTTAGATGAAATGTTGATTTATTGGTTAGATTATTATAAGGAATCTGAAGTCACAATGGGAATACCAAACGAAGTTATGAATACCATCCTTAAACCTAGAACATTATGAAAAGGGTTTTAGTTACAGGTGGTAATGGTTTAGTTGGTTCACAATTTATAGGTAAAAAGTACCATAAAATAGGTTCTAAAGATTATAATTTAATTAATCAAAAAGAGAGTTATCAAATAATAAAAAGTGAATGGGATGGTGTTATCCATACCGCAGCTAAGGTTGGGGGTCTTGGTGGTAATATGAATTATAAAGGAGAGTTCTTTTATGATAATATCATGATAAATACAAATGTAATAGAATCTTGTAGACAGGCAGATATTAAAAATTTAGTGGTATTTTTATCTACCTGTGTGTTTCCAAATGATGTAAAATACCCATTAACAGAAAAAAAGATACATTTAGGTCCACCACATTTTAGTAATGACGCATACGCTTACGCTAAACGTATGGCTGATGTACAAATTAGAGCTTATAGAGAACAATATGGGTTAAACTATAAATCTGTTATACCAACTAACATATACGGTATTAATGATAATTTTGATATAGAGAATGGACATGTAGTACCTTCTTTAATACATAAATGTTACATAGCTAGGGAAACTAATACACCTTTAACTATATGGGGTAGTGGTACTCCACTTAGAGAATTTATATATAATAAAGATGTGGCAAAACTAACTGAATGGGTTTTAGAAAATTACAATGAAGATGAACCTATAATACTATCAACTTCTGAAGAGACACCAATAAAAGAAGTTGTGGGAATGATTATAGAGTTAATGAATTTTAAGGGAGAGGTTAAATGGGATACAGATAAACCTAATGGACAATTTAGAAAACCTAGTGATAACTATAAAATAAAAAATTACCTACCTAATTTTAAATTCACACCTCTATATGATGGTCTTAGTGAAACAATAGAATGGTTCGAACAAAATTATAATAATGTCCGTGGTTCAACAGAAAGAATTGTTTCTTTTAATAACAATTAATAGTGTACATTCTAAATAATGTTACTATATTTTTATTAATAAATTTAATAATAAAATTTTATGGCAAGAAGAAGAAATAAAAATCTAAGTGAAGAGGATTATTTAGAAATACAAGAATTTGTTTATAGCAAAAATATTGAGGAGGATAAGTTCCTAACCTCGATGTCCGTAAACTACAAATGTAAAAATGAAAATCAAGGTAAGGTTAGGGATTCAATAAGGAATAATGAGATTACCATTGTTTCTGGGTTACCTGGAACTGGTAAAACCTTTTTAGCTTGTGCTGAAGCTCTTAAATTAATTAAATCAAAACCTAAGTTTAAAAAAATACTATTAGTTAAATCAGTTACACAACTAAAGGGTGAGGAGTTAGGTCATTTACCTGGAGACATTCAAGAAAAATTCGACCCATATATGGGTTCTTTTGTTGATAATTTTGAAAAGATTATTGGTGAATCATTAACTCATAAACTAAGAGAATTAGGTCTAATAAACATCCAACCATTAGCTTTTGTTAGAGGTAGAAGCATTGATAACACTATTATTATTGTTGATGAAGCACAAAACATTTCTATTGATAATATGAGGACTTTAATGACAAGGATAGGTGATAACTCAAAGATGGTTATTCTAGGTGATGTTAGACAAAAAGATATTAGGAATAAAAAAGATAGTTCTTTAGAGGTAGTGTTGGATAAGTTTAATAATATTGAGGGTTTTGGTTGTGTAGAACTTAGGGACCCTAACGATGTCGTTAGAAACCCAATAATAAAAATAATAGAAGAAATTTTTGAAAATATAGAATAACATGAGTACTAATTTAGTAGAACACACACATAAAGTAACAAAAAAAGAAAGACAAAGTATATTAAAACAGAAATCACCAGTTATATGGTTAACAGGTTTATCTGGTTCAGGTAAATCAACAATAGCTAACGAATTAGCCATCAAATTACAAAAAGAAGGTAAATTAGCTTATATATTGGACGGTGACAATATTAGAATGGGACTCAATAAAGACTTAGGGTTTTCTGACAATGATAGAAAAGAAAATATTAGAAGAATTGCTGAAGTAGCTAAATTATTATCTGATTCTGGTGTTATAGTAATCACAGCTTTCATCTCCCCATTTAGAGAAGAAAGAGAAAAGGCTAAAGAAATTGTGGGTATTGATAATTTTATTGAAGTTTATATTAGAACTTCTTTAGAAACTTGTGAAAGAAGAGACCCTAAAGGCTTGTATAAAAAGGCTAGAGAAGGGAAAATACCAATGTTTACTGGGATAGATTCCCCATACGAAGAACCAATAGATTATGATATTATGGTTTCAGGGGATGTAGATTCAAAACAAAATGAGTCAACAGATTTTCTGTATGATTCACTAACAAATAGAAAAATTTTTAAATGATGAGTTGGGAAAAGAAAAATCATGGTGGTAACCCTACCACAAACACCGATAAAAAATATGCCATATTCGTAGGTAGGTACCAACCCTACCATTATGGACATATAAATCTAATACAACAAAAATTAAATGATGGGATACCAGCTTTAATTATGGTTAGGGACATAGAACCAGATAATAAAAATCCATTCACCACAGAACAAACTGTTAGTATGATTGAAAAATATCATGAAGAAAAAAAGGATGATGTTAAGGTTATGATTATACCTGACATAGAATCAGTTAATTACGGTAGGGGTGTTGGTTATGAAATAAATGAATACACACCAACAGAAGTGTTAGGTTTTATATCAGCAACAAAGATTAGGGATTCAATCAAAAAAGGTGATAACAGTTGGAGGGGTATGGTTGACGTATCTATTCAAGATGACGTAAAAAGATATTTGTATGAAAGCGAAATTAAGTCGGAAGAGACATATAGCTAAAACATTAACATGGAGAGTTACCGCAACAATTACCACAACTATAGTAGCGTGGATTGTCACAGGTGAACCAACAACTGGTTTAGTAGTTGGTGGTGTAGAATTCTTTATTAAAATGCCTATATATTATTTTCATGAAAGGACTTGGTATAAATCTAATTACGGTATTAAAAAATAATATATTATGAAAATAGGTATATCTATAGATGGTGTTTTAAGAGACTTGTTCAATCAAATAGAGGAAACACATAAGAAATACTTCCCCACTGAGGAAGATGAGGAACAGATAGAGGTTAAAGATTACGATTTTGAAAAATGGGTCACCTTCCCTAAAGAAGAAGTGACACAAGGTGAAATGGAATTCAACCCAAACTTTAGTGAAGATGATTTTTTAGATTCAGAACAAAACACAGAATTATCAGAAACAGTAAAACAAACAACTGTTGATGAGTTTTTATATGAAAAATGTACAGTCGAAATATTTGGTTATGCTGATGAAATGGTAAAATCAGCAGTAGAAATACTAAATCAATTAATATTAGAAAACCCACAACACGAATTCATTATAATTTCTAGAGAAGGTGGTTTAGCCATACCATCAACACTTTTCTTCTTATCTAAAACTAAATCTATATGTTCTAACATAAAGTTTGTGACTGAACATAAAAAAGTTTGGGATTATGTAGATGTTATGATTACCGACCACCCAAAAATACTAAACACTAAACCATTAGATAAGTTGAGTATTGTTATTGATAAAGAATACAACAAAAAGATAACACAATCTGGTCATAGATTAAAAACCATAAAAGAAATAGATAAAGAACTTTTAGAAAGTTTTGAACTCACACACCAAGGTGGTAATACCACTTGGATTTTATAACGAAAAGAGTTTACAAATAACAAAAAGATATTATTAATTAACTATGAATTTATTTGATATAGCAGGAGAAGAATATTATTTTGATTTAGAAACTATAGCTGACTTTGTTAGGTTGGATAGTACTAATACAAAAAACGGTTTGGATTACCTTTTAACCAAAAAAGAAGAAAGTGAAGAACCAATTGTTGAAAATAAAGAATTAGATGAAGAAATGTTACAAGGTCCATTAATTGATATGACTAAGTGGGATTTAACTAAAGCTATGGTTGAAACTATATTATCAGAAAATGGTATTGTAGATGAAGCTATGGGTGTCACCAAATTAGGTGAACAGTTATCAATACCATTCCGTCTTTCATTTAATACCTTAGTTAGACATAAAATTATAAAAACAAATAAAAAATAAAATGGATAAAGAAGAAATTATTAAACAAATAGAGGGTAATCTAGTTAAATTATCAGAAAAGGATTTTGGTATTTATTTTTTTACAGCTGACACAAAAGGGGCCCCCGCGGGAAGTATAGCTAATATTTATGAACATGTAAAAATGTTAAATGATTTAGGTTATAAAGCTTATGTGTTACACGAAAAAAATGACTACCAAGGTGTTGAAACATGGTTGGGTTCCGAATACTCTAACTTACCTCACGTATCAATTGAGAGTAATGAATTAAAAGTGGGTGGAACTGATATTGTTATTATACCAGAAATTTTCGCTAATGTATTAGAACAAATTAAATCATTACCTTGTAGAAAAATGGTCATATCACAAGCTTATGATTATATTTTTGAAATGTTAGAACCAGGTAAAAATTGGGCTGACTATAAAGTTAGAGATGTAATAACAACATCCGAGAACCAAAAAGAATATCTGAAAACATTATTTAATGTTCCAGCTATTGAGGTTGGTATTACATCAATAGGTATACCTGATTACTTTACAAAATCTGAAGAACCAAAAAAACCGATTGTAAATATTTGTACTAGAGATACTAGAGACACAGTTAAAATTTTTAAAGCTTTTTACGTTAAATACCCCCATTTAAAGTGGGTAACATTTAGAGATTTGAAAGGTTTACCAAGAGAAAAATTCGCTAAAGAATTAGCTGAATCTTGTGTAACCATTTGGATTGACGATATTTCTGGTTTTGGTACGGTACCTTTAGAATCTATGAAATGTGGAGTACCAGTTATCGGTAAAGTACCTAATATGGTACCAAATTGGATTACAGACAAAAATGGTTTGTGGACTAATAATGTTAATAATATTGTGGATATATTAGGTAACTACATGCAAGCTTGGTTGGAAGATTTAGAACCTTCAGAATTATATGAAGAAATGTCTAACACAGTAAGTGAGTATACAATGGATAACCAAAAAAAATCAATTGAGTCCTACTTTGAAAACCTAACCAATAAGATTAAAGAGGAGTTTGAAACATCACTAAAAGACTTGAAGACAAAAGATTTTAATGAGGAAACTTTAATAACAAATTTACAAAAAGAAAAAAATAATGGATAATAAATTAACAGTTATAATACCAGTACATAGAATTAATGAAGAAGAAAAAGATTACTTCGCAAAAGCTATAGCTAGTATTAGAGAACAAAAAGTGTTACCAGAAAAGGTGATGTTAGTGGTACCTAAAAAAGGTGATGTTAAAAAAACATTAGAGTCATTTGATTATGACGATAAAATTAAGGATAGATTGGTTTTCGTAGAAAATGATGGTAATTTAGACTTTTGTACACAAATAAATTTAGGTGTCAGTAAAACAGATACTACATGGTTCTCCATTTTAGAAATGGATGATGAATATTCTAAGATATGGTTTGATAATTTTAACAAGTACTTAAACCATTATAACGATGTAGACGTATTCCTACCTATTGTTTTAGATACTAACACAGAAGGTAAATTCTTACATTTTACTAATGAACCAGTTTGGGCTAAAGAATTTTCTGAAAAATTAGGATTTTTAGATAACGATTCATTATTAAATTACCCACAATTCCAAATCTCTGGTGGTGTATATAGAAAAGATTCTTATGAAGTTGTTGGTGGTCTTAAACCATCTATTAAAATGCAGTTTGTATATGAATTCTTTTTAAGAACTACGTATTACGATAAGAAAGTAATGACAATACCAAAAGTAGGGTATAGAAAAACTAATATGAGAGAGGGTTCTTTATTTTATGATTATAGTAATGGTGACAATAGAATGGACCCATTAGAAGCTAGATTTTGGTTTAATACCGCTAAAAAAGAGTGTTACTTTAAACAAGATAGGGAAATAACTTACGATAAAGAAGTAGAAATAGTAGAATAATGTCAGACCAACCAAAGAAAAGGGGTAGAAAACCAACAAAAAAACCTTACTTTGGTCCAGAAGAAGAAGAAGCAGTAAAGAAATATCTTGAACTTGGAAAATTAATAGAAGACCCTAATACACAAGATGGGTATAGATGGACAGGTACGACAGAGGAGGATATCCAAAGAAATAGAATCTACAGTAAATATTTAAGAGCACCACTAAATAAAATGGTGGAGAGTATTATTAGAAGGTACAAGCTCTATTCAAAAACAATGGAATTTGAGGATTTACATGCAGATGCTTTAGGGTTTATGCATGTTAAATTTCATAAATTTAAACCAGCTAAAGGTAAGAAATCATATTCTTATTATGGAACTGTTTGTAAACATTATCTTTTAGGTAAATTAATCAAAGAAGATAAAAAAATGAAACAAAACCTAAATTTTGATGATGTAATACCTATGGTTGAAGAAAAGGATGATTTGATTTATAGTATCGATGAACCAAGTTTAGATTTAAATTTATTAATTAAGAATATCGCATTATCTATTAAAAAAGAAATGGATAGTAAAATATTAAACGAAAATGAAAGAAAGGTGGGTGAAGCTTTAGTTTCCATACTTAGTAATTGGGAGAATTTGTTTGATGACGATAATGTTCCTGGTAAAAATAAATTCAACAAAAATCTAATTCTTTATTATATGAGAGAAATGACATCCTTAAACACTAAAGATATAAGGAATGCTATGAAACGTTACAAAATTATATATAATGTTCTAAAACAGGAATCTATTTAAAATTAGGTATAACAGATATTTATATTAAAAAAGATTATGGCCAGACCAAAGAAAAAAGAGGTTAAATTAAGTACTGATAGTTTTTTGGGTATGGCTCAAGAAGCTTACAACGAACTAGTAGAACAAAGAAGTACCGCAATCAGACAAATCAACGAAAACAAAAAGAAGGTTGAAATCGATGATGTTCATGATTTGGTTAACTTAAATAAAGCTAACACTGATTTACTTAAATTAGTAGATAGTACTATCGATAAGAAATTATCTCTAGTTAAATTAATGAGTACACTAGTTTTTAAGGGTGATAATGTAACCACAACTAGTAATGAAAATTTAACCCCAGAGGATATGGAACTACTCAGAGATATGTTTACAGAGGGTAAAAATAAAGACTAATGGGGGATATTGAAAAAAAGGGTGAGGTAGAAAAAGAAATTGGTATTTTCAAAACAATAAATGATTTACCAGACTCAAAAGCTGCCAACTCTTTTAGAGATATTAAATCATCTAAAAAAAATATATTACCTTACTTGTTAACAATGTTAAGTACAGCATGTGAAGATTCTAGTAGAGATTTACAAGCCGTACCACCAACCCCAGATGAGGAAGGTGATTCTAAATTTAAGGTACCCACATTCACCGCAGCACCACCTTCAGGTGTATTACTACAAGCAACTAAAGGTAATAAAGTTAAATGTAATCTAATTAGAATACTGATTGAAATACTAATTGAATTTTTACCAGAATTAATAAGAATAATTAAAGAAGCTGTAGTAGTTGCAATAAGAGAAGCATTATCTTGTGGTTCCGACTTCCAAATACCAGTAGCTACTACACAAATTGTTGATATTGAAACTATTGACCACAAAGGTATATTAAAATCAAACCCAGATTCAAATCTATTAGGTGGTATATTCTTCGGTGGTGAAAATGATTTTAATAGGTGGTTATATAACACAATGCAAACACCAGGATTAACTAATACGTGGGAAGGACCTAACGGACCTTTAATGGATGTTACATATATACCACCAAGTCAAATAATGTTTCAAATTTCATCAAATTATGATGAGAATAGTGGTAAAACATATAATGATTTTATAAGTGATTATATGGCCAGTATAGAACTATTCAACCAAAAAATAGTGTTAGGTAATTTAATGAATAGTTTTTTTAGCAACGTAACCTCCAACCTTAACCCAAGTTTAGAACAGGTAATGGATGATGAGAAAACTGATGCTATCATGGAAAAAATATTAAATACTGACCCATGTCAAGAAGAACAAGTTTATGATGATAGTTTTTTTAAATTTTCAAATGAAGAACTTCTAGAAATGGAAAATAACGCTATATATAAAAGAAGTGGTGTTGTACCTTTAGATTTAGGTTGTGGTATTTTCACTTTTGATTTAAGGGAGGATACTGCTGGTATTGGAGAAAAATTAAATGAATTAGATGAACTTAACAACCAAAACAACCCTCAGAAAGTAGAGAAAAATATCAAAAATCAAATCAATCTATTACAAGATAGTTTAGGTAACGCTTCACCAAGCAACGCTGAGTCAATTAAAAGAAAGTTCGAGATGGACGCTATACTTAGTTTACCTAAAGTCATGTGTAAAGCCTCAATCCTAACACCAAAAATATTGGGTGTATATAACTTTTCAAATTATATTGTTAATAATTCAACATCTACTGAAAGAACTAGTTATGATTGGGCTAAATCTAACACGGTTTTCTTCGAGTACGTCTTGAGAGAATCTTTAGCTGTTTTAGTAAAAATAGTCTTCAATAAACTAAAAGCTGAATTAATGAGGTTGATAGCTAAAGTAGTACAAAAATTAATTAAGAGTATAGCTAAGAAAAAGTTGAAGATATTAGCTAGTTTTGCTTTACCAGCGGTGGCCAATGCGATAACTGGTTTAATAAATAAAATACCACAACCAGAAGTTGCTGGTTCACAATATAAATAAAACATAAATCATGGAAAAACGTAACCCAAATAAAGTAAAACCTAGTCCGGATAAATGTGGTGGTAATAGGGAAGGTACTAATTTTAAAAGTCCTTCATCTGTTTTAGATTCTTTACTTAGTTTATTTAAATTACCCACTTTACCATCAAATAATATAGTACCATCAGCTTTATTAGCTTATGGTGGTAACATGAAACCTGGATTAAGTCCCGAAAAAACAGCGGCTAATATAATACGTAGAAAGGCAGAAGCGGGATTACCTGTTGGTCCATTACCAGGTGGTGGTTTAGCACCAGATGAAATAATGGAAAAAATAAGAATGGAAGAAATATATAAAGCTATAGAAACAGAAGCTAGAATTGATGTGTGCACTAAAGCTGGAACACAATTACAAGCTACGGGTGGTAATGCTGGTGGGCCAATACAAGTTTTTGGTACAACAATGAGTACTACATGTGGTCATGGACAAATGAGTTAAAAATGAAAAACCTAGATAAAAAAAGTAACACTAATTTAATGGAACTTAAACTTAACTTAGCTAAAGACTATGAACTAGTTAGGCATGAGTTGAAACATAAGTTAGAACATTGGGAATCCATTAAAAGAGTTTATGAATCTGTTTTAACAGAATTAAAAAATAGAAATTTAGAATAATATGCCTAATGGAAGAAACATATCATTAGGGCCAGGTGGCTCAAGAGATAGTTCACAAACTAAAGCTTTATCAGAAAAACCAATTATATATATTGGTAAAGTTATAAAGATTGATGAAAAAAACGCTAGTAATAGATTAAAAGTTTATGTTGAGAAATTCGATAAAATGGAAAAAGATAGGAAGGCTAGAGGCCTATCTGAAGGGTTACCATGGGCAACACCTTTCTTACCATTACATTTAAATATAGTACCTAAAGTTGGTGAGTATGTTAAAATATTATTACATGATGCGGGTAATGGTGAAGTACGTAGAGAGTATATAGGACCTATAGTTTCTCAAAAAGGTGAATATCTAATAAAATCATCTGATTACGATTACCAAAAAGGTATGGAAGGTTCACAAATAGATTTCGATAAGTCCATCACAAAGATGCCTAAAGCTAAAAAAGGTTTATACCCAACAGAAGATGAAATAGCTATACAAGGTAGGGAAAATACTGATATAATATTTAAACCTTCAGAAATATTAATAAGAGCTCATAAATATTTAACGGGTAAACCATACGAAAAAAATGAAAAAAACCCAGCTTATATTAATATAAAAACTTTAGGTGGAACACAAGATGAATTAACTAAATCACAAATAAAGGCTAGTAGTGGTACTAATAAAATTAAAAGAGCTAAAAATAACCTATCTCAAACTAGGACCGATATTAACTTAGTTAGTAATAAAATATATTTAATTGGTAGAGATACAAACTCATCGATAGTAAAACCATATTTTAGTGATGAGAAAGCGGAAAAACTAGAGGAGGTATTACACCCTATAGTCTACGGTGATATACTAAAGCAATTTATCCAAAAACTATATAACTGGGCTAAAGCACATCAACACCCTTACGCTAATCTACCACAAAACAGTGAAATGTCTTGTTTCAAAGATTTAGAAAAATGGATGAAGAAAGAATTACCAAAACTTAATAGCAAAAATATTTTTGCTGGTGGAGACACCCTACCAATAAAAGATAGTAGTTTAGAAAAATTAGCTAAAGAAGGTAAGTTATCAAGTCAAAGTTCAACGGATGCTTCAGTACCTGGTGGTGAAATAAGAATTAATAGTTGGATTAGTAGGGTGGATGATAGTTCTTCCGAACCACAATTTAAAATAGAATCAAGAAAAGTATCTGACGATAATGGTAATAGTTTAGTGGAAATGGATATAGTCAACCCAATTGATGGAGAATTAATGTTTACTATATCAGGTGAGGGCCCTAACGAAACTCTAGCCTACGGTACAGCCGTTAACAATTTAGTAACTACTTTAAGAGAAAAAGATGTGAAACTTAAAGATATTTTCAAATTAATACCACCACTCCAAGATATAATAACAAACTAATAGATTATTATCTTTTTCAAGATATTTATTACTAAAAGATATCAATGAGTATACTTAGAACTTATTTCAATAAAGATGCTGTTATAGTTAAGGATTCTTGTGTTAATACAGGTAGGAACCCAATAGCTGAACTATTTCACGGTGGGTCAACCGATTTTAATAAATTAACCTACTCTAGGTATATTTTTAACTTAGATTTAACAGATTTACAGAATAAAATACAAACTAAAGAATATGGTTTAAGTGGTCTTACACATAAAATCAATATTACAAACACATCCCAATTTGACGAAGAACATTATTGTAAAACAGTATTAGCTTCTTGTGGTGAGGTTAAAAGAGCTACAGCTTTTGATTTAATGTTATTTGAAGTCCCAGAATTTTGGGATGAGGGAGATGGGTATGATTATGTAAACTCTAAAGCTTTAACATGTGAAGGTGGCGACCAAGTATATTGTGAAGGGGCAGTCAATTGGAGTGAGCGGTCTTCTAGTGTTTGTTGGTCACATAATGGTGTATACGCCGACCCAACAGCTTGGTACTCCGGAACATCTAGTTGTTGTACAACCACTGGTAACACGGGTACCACAATAAACTTAATAAAAGGTACACAACATTTCGACCATGGTGATGAAAACGTATGTATAGACGTTACAGATTATGTTAACGGTTTGTTATTAAGTGGTAAAACTAGTTGTAGTTTAGGTTTAGCTTATGAGTATGGTTTTGAACAAACATTACAAGATGATACTTGTTATGTTGGGTTTTTTACAAGGGATACCCAAACAGTTTATGAACCTTTTATGGAAAGTATCCATAACGACTTAATTAAAGACGATAGGTGTAACTTTTACCTTAATAAGACTAATAGACTATACTTATTTGTTAATGCGGGTGGAGAACGTGTTAATGCAAGTTTTTCAGGTGTTACACTATATGATTATGAAGACAACATGTACCAAGAGTACCCAGCTAGTGCTATACAACAAGTAACAACTGGTGTTTACTATGTAGACGCTTTTGTTGGTTCTAGTGGTTATTGTGGTAATTTACAATTTACAGATGTATGGGGTGGTATTACAATTAATGGTACAAGTGTGGGTGACGCTGAACTTAACTTTATAACAAAAGAACTTGAAGATTATTATTCTATTGGTTCTAATGATAAAAGTGGTTTAGGTGTTGGTAATTCTAAAAACATATCCATTTATGATTATCATTTTACTTTTAGTGGTATTAAACGAAAAGAAAAGATTAAACGTGGTGATACTAGAAGGTTAGATATTAAAGCTTGTATACCATATACAACCAATTATAAACCTATCGATAAAATTTATTATAGAATTTATATTAAAGAGGGTGAAACTCAGATAGAGTATATTGATTGGGAAGAGGTTAATAGAACTGAAGATAGTAATTATACCTTAATAGACACATCTTGGTTTATACCTAACGATTATTACATAGAATTTAAGTTAGAATCTAACAATCAAGTTAGAACTTACCATGACATCATCCAATTTGAAATTGTTTCAGAAAAGGATTGGTGTGTTAGAGGATTGAAATAATCTATTTACACAATAAATTAGCTATCTTATGTTGATAGGTGTTTAAGTTATCTAAATCATTATCTAACCTTTCGTTATCTTTTTTTAATTGAATCAACAACTTTTCTATTTTTGGGTCATCTTCTTTAGAAACGTGTGCTTTATTAATCAAATCAACTAAATCCTCGTAAGTATCAACACTAAAATCATCACATATATTACGTTCAGCACTATTAGAGTTAACTAAATCAGTTTGTTTATCTGACTCTTCTTTTAATATCTTACGTATTAAATTTCTCATTTTTTTTAACTAGGTGATTGAATATTTTTCAAATCTTCTCATAATAATTAATTTTTAGTAAGAGTAATTATTACCATCCATTCTGGCCTTTTCCTTCATGTGATGTTCATATTCTCTTTGTTGTGCTTCCCGTTTCTTAGCTTCAGCCACCTCCTTATCTTTACTTGCTATTTGATAGTCGTTGATTTTACTTTTCATATTAGAAACTTTAGTAATGAATTTACCGAAGTCTTCAGAAAACTTATCAATCTCACTGTGATAACCATCCTCACCAGAAACACTATTAGCGATACTATCTTTAAAGTTCATTTTTAATTCCTCTAAAGACCTCTCTAATTTGTCTATTGCTGAATAAGCTGGGTGTTTAGTTAATGTTGTTTTACTTTCTTTAGGTTGTTCATCTTCAGTAAGTAAACCCAACAATCTTTTATTAGCTTCCGCCATATTAATTTTCTTATCAATTCTTCTCATAATATACTTTTTTAATAAATATCTTGTAAATTCAAAAAAAAATACTTATGTTTGTTATAATATATGTTACACCAAATAATAAAAACTACGTCTAATAATAAAGACCAAAAAAAAAGTTTTAAAATAAATTTGGCCGATTGAAAAAAGTTACTTATATTTGTATTGTTAATAATTTAAAAAGATAAAAAAATGGCTAAGAAAAAAGACCTTAAAATCAAACACCCAAAGTACAATATTGATGTTATCGAAGTATTATCAGAAATGGACCCAACCAATTCTAATAAGTACCTTCCTTTTATGATTAAATGTACTGCTGATTGGGTTGAATGGATTCAATCTGAATTGAAGAATGAAACTTTTAAAGAGATGTATGAAGTTATACAAGACTTCGAAGATTTATCTCAAAGAAACCTACTAGAAAACAAAGATATTTACGCTTACGAGTCTAATCAAGACATTATTGAAGCAGTTAAAGTAGCGAAAGAGAAAATAACACGTTCTGAAGTTAAGAAAAAAGAAACTGAAATCTTATATGAAGATGAAAGATGGTCAGTATTGATACCTCTAAGTACACGTAGTTCTAACCTATATGGTAAATCAACTAAATGGTGTGTTTCAAGTGAAGACCACAATTACGGTAAATACTTCAAACAATATACTGAAAATGGTGTGTTAATTTTCTTAATAGATAAGAATGTTAAAGAAAAAGAATGTTTCACTAATAATCTTTCAAAAGTAGCTTTCCATAATGATAAGAGTAAATTAGATAATGGAATTACATTGTGGGATGTAAAAGACAAATCTATGAACATCTCAGATACAATGAAAGTTTACTCAATGGTTGGTGGTGAAATCATGGATATTATTAACAAAAGGTTGGAAGAGGGACCAACAAATAAAGAACAAGCTAAAAGCAAGGGTGTTAGAGAGTAATCTCACTTGTTCTTTGTGAAAAAGGGAAGTCGTAAGGCTTCCTTTTTTTTGCTTAATAACTATATTAGTTTATGGTTAAAAAAACATTACAAAAACATGATTTCTTAAGAGATGGTCCAGAAATACAATATACAATACCATTCGATGTTTATAGTAGGGTTTTAGGTACAAGGGTTGATGGTAATACAAATACTACTTTTACAGCTTTTAGTGTAAGTGATATAAACTATACCTCCACACCTAATCAAACATTTCATGAACAAGGGTTGATTAAATTGAATACTGAAAGGTGTGGTTTAATTACTTGGAATGGTGAAAGTTGGGAGGAGTTACCTAATTTTGAAATACATAGGAGAAAACCAAGTCTTATAAGTAGATTAAGAAACATCTTCAGAAGAACCAAATAATTCAGCTTCTCTTTGTCTTCTTTTCTTTAAACCAGGAAATTTTTTAAATAATTGTGAACTAGTATTTAACATTTGGTTATGTGCCGCATCCATATCACCTTCTTTAACCTTCTTTATAAAGTCAGACCTTCTAAACCCAGTCCTACCCATATTGAAAATCATGGAAATCATAGCATCATACTGATTTTGTGTTATATTATGTTTCAGACCATCTTGTTCCCATTTATTTAATATCCTATTCAAACCACCTTCAGCTTTTTTAATATCTTGTCTTAAATATTCCTCAGCTTTAACTGTATCAATCTTAGTCTTATAAGGTATTATATCACTTTTATTAATATATTCAGCATGACCATACCCAATAGTAACCATACCGTCACCCAATTTATAAGCTAAGGCTCTAAATTTCTCTTCTTCTTTTAAGAAATCAACTAAACTATCACTAGCTGACCTAATTTTAATGATTTTTGGTGTTTTTCCAATATTTGTAGTCGAATCTAACGCAATATTAGGTAAATCCACCGATTTTGGGTCTAAAACCTCTATTTTTTCATCTGAAACGTCATTAATTACATTATTTAGACTTTTTATACTGATAAAACCTAAAAAAGACACTAAAACATACTTAATTACCTTATTTTTTAAGTTTTTGGGACTATTTTTTAACTTTTGGAACAATAATTTAAGATACTGTTTAATATCTTTAGCTGTTTTTACCCATTTCTTGGAATTATCTATATCTTTTTTGAAATCAGTTAAATCCCATTCCATATCTGGTTCTTTCTCACCTTCTTCTGTTAAAAAATTAATTTTTTTTACAACTTCATTAAGATAAAATTGTGTTTCTGATATATTAAAACTATAAATCTCTTCTTTTATTAACCCTCTTATGTTCATATCAATAAATATATTAATAAGCATAAAAAAAAGGGGTAAACCCCCTTTTCTTTATTTTTAGTGGTATTACACAGTTTGAAAGGAAACACCAACTAGAGGGTTTGCTGATTGAACCTCAACCACATGGTCAAGATTAACCGTAGCCTTCATATTGCCAGCCGCAGATAATGTTAGAAACACATAATAATCACCAGGACCCGTAAGTGTGTTATCAAAGGATAAAAAACCATTTGTAGCAGACACATAATCATTAGTAACTGCATCAGTAACATAAGAGTCATTATTAAATGTGGTAGTAACATCAAGAAATACAGTATCAGTACAAGATACTGTACTATTACTAGAACCACCCCTAACACTAATCGCTTCCGATAAATCATCATTACTAATAATACCCAAAGGAAAAACATAAGCTGCTTCACCTAATTCGTTACAATTTATCGTACCAACTAACCTATACTTTCTATAAAAAGTATCAGAAGGGGCTCCTTCATTCTCATCAGTCATATTATCGTTAACCTCAACCATGTTGATTAAAACTGACGATTGTGGGTACCCATAAGTAGCTGTGTCACCTGAGAGTAATTCCACATTACCATTTTCAGTAAAAAGAACATCTTTGTTGTTGGTATTTTTAAGTTTATTAAAACTTTCGTTTTTCTGTATATTAGATAAAAATTTATCTAATATATTAAAATATTCATTCCCTTGTAATACACCCCCAACAGTCGTAAGTGTACCATCTACACCATTATTCTCCATGAAAGGTACGAAAAAGCCAGCAGGTGTGTTTTTATCTTGAACACTGTTATAGTATTCAACTAAAGTCAAATTGGAGGACCTTAATAAATTCACCCCAACTATACCATTAATTTCTTTTAATCTATTATATAAAGCCATTATTTTTTATTTTTTATTTTTTTTTATTTTACCTCAAGTCTAGCTTTCATAGCTTTAACTTTAGCTGGCCAAACTGATGTTAAAGCCTCTATTTTCATTTTTTTAGTAAATCTCTTTGGTTTAAATTTATAAGGTACTTTCTCAAGGTCTTCTAAACCTTTTTTAGGTAATCTTTCTGTAAATTTTTCGTAACCATCAAGGTTCACCGAAACTTCTACTTCCCTATCACCAAAATCACTTCTTTCCTTTTCTTCCATATAGAAAAGGGCTGGTTCATTAGCTGTTATTTCTCTAGCTATTGTTCTTGTTTTTCCATCAATTTCTACCGACATTGTCATTTCACCAACAACATCTTTTAGTGTTTTACTTGGTGAACCCTCTACAACCTCACCCACTAAATCTTCTATTTTAAATCCTGGCATTTCTTTTTTCTTTAATTTTTTATTATAAACTTATTTGTTCATATATAAATATCATTATTTATATAAAAGTTTATATAAAGCAAAAAAAAGGGGAACCTAAGTTCCCCTCTCCTTATTATTATAAGATTTTACTATCTTAATTCTCTAACATCAAATGTACGTAATCCGTCAACTCTGATTGTTCCGTAGAAACGGTTATTAACCATTTTCTTAGCGTAACGTGTCATGATACCTTTTACAGGTACGAAGTTGAATGGGTTATACATTGTAGGAGTCAATTGTAATGGAACGTAAGGTGCGTAAATGTACCCAGTATCCAATAATGACTTACCTTTATGTCCAATAATGATTGAGTTAGCTGGAGCGTAAGGGTCTCTGTATACAGTATATCTACCTGATAAAGAACCTACTCTCTCAATACCCATGTTATATTGGTCTTGTTCCGGAGAAGCGTTAGAAACGTGGAAGTACTCAAGGTCATCCATTACAGCTGATACCTCAGAAGATACTACTACGAAGTTAGCTCCACCTCTTAATGTAGATTTATGAATTTGTGCTGAAATTTGGTTAATTGCCGTAATCAACGTTTGGTTCCAATCTTTTTGAGTGTAACCATTGTTGTTAGGTAATCTTTTCCATCCATCATAATCCCATCTTAATGTCCAAGCCGCACCTGTTCTTAAGTCTCTTAAGATTTCACGGTCAATTTCCGCCGCAACTTGTTCAGAAAGTAATGCTGTTAATTCAGCTTCTGCATCAATGTTATGGAACGCTGATACATCTTGTGCTAACTCAGGAGTCCAAGTAGCTCTTAATTTTCTCTCAGTAACAGAAACAGTAACAGAGTCAAGTTCGAAAGAAACTTCACCCATTGCTGATTCAAGTTCTAAGTCTGCGTATTGTCTGTAAGTAACTGCGAATGAAGTACCACCTAAGTCAGCAACACCAGCTCCAGATACGATAGTACCAGTAGCACCAGAAACAGCTCCGATGTAACCATCGAATGTTCCGTCACCACAAGTAACACATACTGGGTGTGTTAAATCAACTTCTAGGTAAATACAACCATCAGCTGTACAGATATCACCGTAATTAACGATACCTTTACCATATCTCTGAGTAACAACTCTTACTGGTACTTCGTCACCACTAGTAGCGATTACTTGACCATCTTTATCAACAACGTTTCCTGTTGGAGTAACTTGTAATGATGCTAAGAAAGCTTCAGTATCCATTTCATTTCCATCAGGACCTAAAAGTCTACCAGCTCCAGCGTCAGTGAAGTTACATAATTTTAATATTTGTGTTCTGATTGAACCGTCACCAGCTGCTGCAGATACACCATCAGCAAATTCACTACCAGATGTACAAGCTGACCAGATAACTGGTGTAGCGTTAGCAACAACTAAAGTGATTTCACCTTTTGATTGGTCAAACATACCATCATTGTAGAATCTATCATAAAGATTCTTAGCACAATCAGAGTAAGTTGTAGTATCACAACCAGCGTCTAAACATGTAGTAACGAAAGGTTCACCATGTTTTGCTGTACCACCGTTAGTACCGTCTTTAAAGTTAGCGTCCTCAATTCTATCAGATACTTTAGGTACAAAGAAGAACAATTTACCAATTGGTAAGTTTAATGCTTGTACAGAAACGATATCGTTTGCTAATAATTTAGAGAATACTCTTCTTACGATTGGAAAAACAACTGTTTCAAAAGAACCAGCTGAAGCTCCACCTGCAGTAGCAGTAGTCTCAGTAATAAGAGAAGAAGCAGTGTTTTCATATAACAATGCGATGTTTTCTCTTACGTGACCATTTAATCCTTCTAAGAATCCTAGGTCATTCCATTTAGATACAGTTGCTTCACGAACAGCCTTTTGGTGCTTAAGTCCGATTTGTCCAACCTCTCCAGATTTTAATAAATAACTCATTTTTTTTTGTTTTTATATTTTTTTAATTTGTATATTGGTAGTTCCAAAGTCTTTTCATTTCTTTAAACTCAGGATTTACATATACATTAGACTCAGTTATTTGTGCTGAACCACTTCCTTTTGTGTCGTTAAACTTTTCCTCAATAGTCTCCTTAATGGGAGCTTTTGTAGTAGAAATTTCTTTCACTAAACTTTTGTAAGTATTTTTAGACTCCTTAAGGGACTTAACTTCATCAAATCTTTTGATGACATCTAATTTTTCGTTTTTCGTTGTAGTGTGTTCAGTAAACAATCTAACTGTGTATGTAAGGTTACTGTTAAAAACAGCGACCTCATTTAATTTATTTCTAAACTGCTTTAAGGCATCGACCATATTATTATAGTCTTCTTTTAATGTCTCATTTTCAGTTTTTATAGAACTAACTTCACCTTTAAGGGTGTCGTTTTCTTTAATCAACTTTAAGAACTTTGGTTTTTTAGACTCATTTCTAACACCTGGTCTCTCTAAAGATTTAGGGAAATTATCTGGTCTTAGTCTTTGTCTTCTACCGTTAGCGAAGTTTCTTGTGGAGTTTTCTTCAATTTCATCATCCATAACAACATCACCTTCACCATCTTCTAGTTCAGCTTTAGTTGGTACAAACATTTCCAAATCAACCATTTCATCATCCATGTGGTCTTCACCCATTTCATCTTCCATGTGGTCTTCACCCATTTCATCATCCATGTGAATTTCATAAATAACACCTTCAGACATATCATCTTCCATGTCTTCCATGTCTTCCATGTCTTCCATATCTTCCATGTCTTCCATGTCTTCCATGTCTTCCATATCTTCCATATCTTCCATGTCTTCCATGTCTTCCATATCTTCTTCTTCAGTTTCACCACCAAGTTCAATTCTATACTCAGCACCGGTTTCGTTATCCTTGATATCGATATTTTCACCATCTTGAACCACTTCGATTTCGTCTTCTGGGCTCATCTTTTTGAACACATTAACTACATCAGTGTCTTCAGCGTCAGTTAAATCAATAACATCCATCTCAAGTTCTTCATCGTCATCAAATTCCATTTCCACTTCATCAGTGTCCATTTCCTCATCACCTAATTCTAGGTCATCACCAGCTTCTAAGCCGGCCTCATCAGAGCTAACTAACTCTAACTCAACATTCTCCTCATCTTCGTCTTCATTTACACCATTCGAACCTTCTAAAGATTCCTTTACCATTTCTTCAATTTCTGAACTCATTGTATGAGACAGTATTTCTTTTGCGTTGGCTTTGAAAGCTTTGTCTATGTTTTCCGCTTCCATGAAGGCTTCATCGATTAGAGACTTTCCTGTTTCTGCCATTTTTCTTTTTTTTTAAAAAATATTTTTATTTTATAAAATAGCGCATTAGTGCGCCGTTTCCAAATAAATATGTTTTAGATGTGGAAAAAGTCATATTTAATTATAGTATATTACTTTTTTTATTGATATTTATGTTTATATGAAGTATTCAATGAAAGATATAGTAAGTTTGATTGTAGAATCAGAGGTTAATAATCCCCATTTAACCACAACAAACAGTGATTTAGATGTTCTAACCGACCTGAAGTGTGGAATAGAAAGGAAACTTTCAAGTGTATATAAAAATGTAACAGGAAATGAACTAAATTTACCTAAAATTAAAATTGAGGTAGACGATTCCATTAAAAAGGGTAAAATAGCTGGATATAATCATCCACAAAATGGAAAACCAGGGGTTATGGGTATAAAATCAAAAGCATTAGATGATATGGAATATTTGAAGTGGGTAATTGTTCACGAATTAATACATGCATCAGTAGGTGAGGACTTGCCAAGTCATGAAGAACATGGTGGTCTATTCAAAAAATTAGCTGATGGTATGGGATTACCTAATAAATACCAAGATTAGGCAAAAAAAAAGACCCATTTCTGAGTCTTTAAATAATTTAGATATTATTTTACTATGCTGGAACAGCAACTCTAATAACATCCTCGATTGGTGATTTTGATGCTGATACAATACTATAATCTAAAACGGTACCATCTAAGTACTTATGTGTTCTAGCTTCAGCTTCTGTACACGTCATAGAATCAACTAGGTATTGTGTTTTAATTTTTTTGATTTTTCCAGTATCCTCATTTACTGAATCGAATTCTACTTTAACTAAAAAATAGTGTGTAATTTGGTCATCCATATTTTATTTTTTTAAATTAATTATTATGGACTAATAATAAGAATAATAAATTTATTTGTGAATACCTTTTTTTAATTAAATCCAAATGAACTCATTCTTGATTGAAACATTTGACTACTTTTAATTAGTGTATCACCATATTCTTTCAATTTAGGTAACACATCCATTAATAATTTTTTTAATTCTTCGGTATATTGTTTTGGGGTGTAGGTAGAAATTAAACCAGATATTAATCTAGCTCTTTTAAGAAAAGTTTTTAAATCTTTAATATAATTTTTTCCCATCATTAGAACATCATCTTCTGTAAAGTCAGCTAAAGCTTTTTTAGTCACATCAATAGTCTCATTAATCACACCATCCAAAACCTCCATAATTTCTTTAGAAGCTTTGAATTTATCACCACCAGGATTATCTTCACTAATTAATAGGTTAGCTAAATCAGTTATAACATTCATAAGTTTATTATATGAACCACTTAACATACCCATAGTAGCACCAGCATGAGTACCCATAATTGTTGGGTCATCATAACCACCCACTTCTTTAAGTAGTTCTTCTTTTATGATTTTACGAATGTTCATTGATTATATTTGTACACCCGCTTCTTTAAATAATTGGAATAACCTCATTTTAAATTTACCAGTTATTTGATTTCCCGGTTCTTTTAATTTTTCAGCTAACTGTAATAAACCCTCATAAGCTTTCTTGTCATCTCCACTCAAACCAGCCATTGTTTTAGCTGAATCTTTTGTAGCTTTTTTAAGTTCAGCTGAACCCATTGGTCTACTCTCATCTTCTTTGATAATTCTCTTAACTAAGTTTTCGATATCAGATTCTTTTAATTTAATTACTTTTTTCATTTTTAATATTTTTTAAATGCTGCTTGCTTTATTTGCTTGCTGCTGCAGCTGCAGCAATATATTATTAAATATAAGTTATGCTTAAAATTATTTTTTATTCTTCATCACCCCCTCTTGTTGGTAAATAATCAAACATCTTTTCACCATATATTTTATATAATCTTTTAACCACTGCTTCTGGGTTTTTTCTTAAATACCTAAGTACCATTGGTGGTATATCTTTATAATACTTACCAAATACAGAACTAACTTCTGTTTCTTTTGGTGAAGCGGTATAATTACGTCTATTTCTAGCTCCAGTCATTTCCCAATCTGCACCGTCATCTCCATTAGCTTCACTTAGTTTTTCTTCTTTAATTACTTTTTTAACTAAGTTTTCTAACATTTCTTCATTTAATTTAATCACTTTTTTCATAATAAAAATTTATTTAAACTATTTAATAAATCTGAATCATCTTCAGATATTAATTTATTTTTTTCTTTTTTAGTGGATTCCATATATGGTTGTAAATCCTTCTCATTGGTTGAAATCCAAGAACCAGGTGTAGAAGGTGATGTAACAATATCCCAACAAATTAATTCGAAGTCGTCTTGTACAATATTTTTACCGTTTTCATTTTTTAATGAACCAACACCTCTAGAGGATATACCTACAGTCCACCCCTTTCTAATCATGTTAAGAACTTTATCACCAACAGATGATATAATACCCATCTTATGATAACCAGGTGTAGTATCTAATTCCATTTTACCCATTAAAGTTCTACCGTTCCACCATATTTCTGTAATCATGTGAGAAACACGGTCAGCGTCAATAATAGAAGATTCTGGGTGATTTAATTCACCTAAAGAAGTACCCATATCAATAAACTCTTGATATCTTTTAGCTTCTCTTTTTAATATATCTTCAGGGTATACTCTACCATTTTTATTTTCTACACCCCACTTCTGAAGTACAGCGTAAATTTCTATCTTATCAGGTAAAGTTCCATCTAGACCTAAATTAGTACTAGACTTGAATTCTTTGATTAAATTGGAGTTGGAACATACGCCATCTTGGCAAGTTAGTTCTGGTGAAATAAAACCAGAGTCGTATTCCACTAAAAATCCATAACCAGATTCATTTGGTTTTAATATTCTCATATCTATAATCTTTTTATTATAAATATGTTATAAACACAAAAAGGGGGTTAACACCCCCTTTATTATTTAATCGGTCTGAGGACCATCACCCTCCAACCATCTCTCCTTCTCAACTAAATCCTCATCAGTTTCTTTAGTTTTATTTTTTTTAGACATTAGTCTTCTTTTTATAAAATCTAAAATTCTCATCTTTTTCAAAAACATCATTAATTATTTTATTAGATACTTCTTCTAAAATGGGTTTCATTTTATCAGAGTTTATTGGTAATAGTGGCTCCCTTTTAAAAAGAGTCATTTCAACCGACATAAAACTTTTTTTACCAAAATTTATACCAGAAGATGCCATATTAAAATCAACTATTGATTTTGTCTTGTAAAACCTTTCATTATCCAAAACCTCAAATAGTTTTCTTTTTACTCTTTTAGCCCTCTTTTTAATAATTGATTCATAATCTTCAATACCATCTTCTGTAGGTTTACCCCAAGCTGATATTTGTATATAAACCGATTTAGGGTTTTTATTGTCTACTGTCCCTGAAATTATATTGTATTGATAAGATGTCTCTATTTTCATTTCTTTACCTCTTTTCATTTAAAAAATTAGTTAACTCTCGTAGGTTATTAAACCTCGTTATACAAATTTTTATCATATTTGTTTTAATTAAAATTTGTTAACCACAATTTATTTTTGGTTTATTATCTTGTGATTTAATTAATTATAAGAAATATATATGACAAAAAAAAGCCCTCGTTAAATAGAGAGCTTTTTAATTAGTTAGATTTACAATATTTGTTTATCACCACTATCTTTTTTACTAACGGTCATAATTTTCATTACATCTATAAATTTACCACCAAATACATAACCACCAAACAACACCATAGCGTATTTAAGTGCTTCAATGATAATTTTATACTTATCCATATCTATATCCTCACCTTTACTATCTTTATGAAAACCAACTGTCATCATAACACCTAGTGTAATAAAGTAAACCAATACAGAAATAAACAGATAAACTCTACCTTGTGACCATTTCCCATTTTCTTTTAACATATCTTTAAACATTTTCAAAACTTTTAAATTTATTGTTATATTATCTCCAACTTTCTAAGTAACCTGGCATTTTAATTACATTCAATGTTAATTTGTCTAGAATTTTGTTAGATAATTTCTTTTGTTTTTTTACAAAATCAATTCTTAAAATACCTATCGCTCTACCATTTAAATCTATAATAGACCATTGATAAGTAGACTCTACACCATCATCCATTAAATAAACCTTACATAGTGATTCTGGGTATTTTTCTAAAGTGGGGTAAAAGGCTGATTTATTATCCATTAAAGGTTTTAATGTTGCTATACAAGCTGATACTGGTATTGCTTGCCTTTCTGTTTGAACCCTAGAGGTACCATTAGATACCACCTCGTAAGACATAGACATCTTCTGCATTGACTTACCCGAATAGAATTCACCACCATTATGAAATGAATAAATAGAAACCCTATCAGCATCTATATCATCTAAAATATCCTCTAACTTATTTAATAACTCTAAATCCTCGTAGACACATTTATTAATTGGGCAATTATCACCTTTTTTCTTTTTCTCTAAAATATGTTTGTATTTTATTGTAGCTAGTGTACCTAAAACACTAATAACTGATATTATTAATGGTATTAATATTTCCAACATGATTACTTATATTAATTATTAAGAAATTAAATTCTTCTTTAACTCGTATAACTTCAATACTTTATTACTGAAATTTCCGTTATTCTCCGTCATCTTATAAACAACGTCTTTGGTTTCCAGTAATTTTTCCTTAATATTAATATTTTGACCGTCAGTCTTTAAATGTGTATTAATAAGATTTACTGTTTCCTTAACTAATGTAGAAACCAATTCCTTGGTTTTGTCTTCATTATCTTCGTGTAAAACTTTTAATATTTCTTTTTCTTCCTTTGTTAACGAATTTTTATATTTATCGTTAAATTTAGTTACAGCTATCTCCAAAAATTTATTAGGGTCTATATTTTCCCTAACATATTTTTTATCGTTGGATTCATCATCAATGTCTTTATCGGACATCAACCAAGAAATAACTTCAGATTTAGATTCTTGTAATTTATCTATTGTTGAAATATTTTTCTCTATGGTGATTAAATCCTCAATAGATTTATGTATTTTCTTCGTTTTTAAACCACCTAACTCTATGTTAGATTCTTTAAGTAAAGAAATTAATTTTTTAGATTGTTCTTTAAGTGAATTACCATCTTTTAGGTTACTTAAAAAAGAAATGTTTTCTTTTAAATAATCACTAGCATTAGATTCACTTTTAATTGTTTTAGACTCAAGATTCTTATAAACAATAAAAGCAGTTTTTAAAGTATCATTCTCTTTAAGTATTTTTATGAAATTTTTATATAAAATTTTCCCTGTTGTATCGTCAGTTGTGTAAGACTCAATTAATCTTTCTACAAATATATCTTTTAACGTACCAAAATTCATAATTTATAATTTATTAATAAATATGCCTTAATCAGTAAGTATTTCACTATCCTCACTATTAATTAAATTATCAATACCCTCCGTCATCATGAAAATATCCTCATTTTTTCTTTTACCTTCTAGTAATAACCTATCTATAGTACCTTCATCACCTCTAAAACTCTCACCGAATCCACCAGAATCATCACCACCCATATCACCACCACTATCACCGAATCCACCTCCTGTGTCTCCACCGAATCCACCTCCTGTGTCTCCACCGAATCCGCCTCCTGTGTCTCCACCCATATCACCACCAGCATCATCACTAGTATCAGTATCAGTATCAGTCAATATTTCACCATATAATTTATCTACCTTCTTAAAGAATCCAGTATTTTTAATTATGTTTGGTGTTTGTTCTAACTCAGCTGACGCAGCTCTTTCTAATCTTTGTTGTTCTAAATCTAATTTAATTTCATCTTCGGACCAATTAAATATGTTCTTTTTAGCCCATGTATGTGATGTTGGTGCTATACCACCATCTACTCCACCAACCAAATCTTTATATAATAGAACTTTTTCTTTCCATTGTTCTACCTTTAGCATTTCACCCTGTGTTGATGGGTTATTTAATGTTAATTTGAAGTTGTTAAGTTCATCATGGAAACCTAATATATATAAATGGATGATAGCTATTTTATTTAATTCTTGAATCATTGCTTGTTGGATTCTATTAATAGTCCTAGCAAATCTAATATCCATTAAAGCTAAATTCTTACCCTCACCAGTCGGTTCTTCAAAACCTAAGAAAGTTTTAGGGACTCTAAGTGCTGTAACCATTTTTCTCTGAATAAATTGTATATCAGCTATTTGGTCTAAGTTAGAAGCTCCAGGTAACGTCTCTATCGGCATTGAAGCGTTAGGGTCTCTAACTGGTACAAAGTAATCTTGGTCAACAGCTAATGTGTTATACCTCACATCCGTTTGACCTGTTTGGTTGTCAGTTTGTTGTGTTCTCTTAAATTTATTAGCCACTTTTTGTACATACGACTCAACATCCTCGTCATCAATGTTACCAACATAAACTTTAAAAACTCTTCTTTCTGGTGCTCTAGTTACACGATAAACTAACATAGCGTCTTCAGCTAATAGTAATTGTTTCCATATACGTCTAACCTTTTCTAAAACAGAAGTACCGTAAGGTATTTTCCTATCATCACCTAAAAGTCTGAAGTGACCAATCTCCCAAGCGTTAAACTCTAATGTCTTATCTCGCCAAACGAAACTAACCTCTCTCTTCTTGGTATCACCAGACTCATCCATTTCTAAACCTTGTTGTTGGTATGGAAATAAACCAGTTTCTTTTCTCTCAATGTCTATATTAGTTAATTGACTAGCACCAACAATACCATCTTTATAATCAATCTTTAAGTATATGAAATTATCACCATACTTACATGTGTTTCTAGTCCACATTGGTAGATTAGAATGTATGTCCAGTACGTTGAAAAATAAGTCTTCTAAAACTTTCTTAATTCGAGAAGAATCTGATTGTACTGACATTATTCTACCCTGTTCATTTAAGGTACAACTTTCTTCTGACATAATATCTAAAGCTACAGCAATTTCAGGTGTAAACTCCATCGCCTCATAATCCATATAAGAAGCTAATCTTGATGTTTCGTAGAAAACAGACTTTTGATAAAGTTCATTATCAACCTTAGCCCATTGAGCTTCTAAGTATTTTTGTTGTTGTAATTGTAACTTTTCTTTATTAAACTCTTGTTTAGATTGGGTTACTATTAAATCATTATCTGTTAAAGCATACTTACTATTCGTTATATTACTTTTTGGTCCACCTGCTTGTCCAAATAAATAAAATAATTTTTGGTATACCGTTAAATCTTTCTTTTCTTCAGCCATTTTAATTATATTCTTTTAATAAATATCATCAATAAAGATAATGTACCATTCTTTAATGTGAAGTTTTATTGTGTTTAATAAGGGTTTTATTTCTTATATTTACTTAAATCACCAAACAACCATGAGAATTCTTTAGTGTTTTCTACAGTAGGTTTTTTACTTTTATTATTATCAGTATAAAAACCACCACCAACAACTTCATTTAAACCATCCACTTCTTCAGTTGTTGTTGTTTGTATAGACCAACCCCCAATCATAGCTTTAGCTTGACCTTTTGATTTTTCCAAATCTTTGAATGAGGTAGAACCTACAAAACAACACATAGCTATTGACATTAATAAATCATCATGATACCCTTTCATGTGGTCAGCTCTACCACCAATAAAAACAAATGTTTCCATTTCAGATAAAGCTCTTTTTGACCTAACTTTAAATGAATCCATTCTAACAGATTCCTCTAATTTAGATACAATAGTGTTTCTATTCTTTTGGAAATTTAAACCAGGTAACTTACCCTTATCCATAAATTTCTGTAAAGCTTTATTATTTTCTACAGAATCAATACCCACAGTAACATCATAGTAAAGATTCTTTTTTGGGTAACCTAACTCAATTAATTTTAACACAACTGAAGCACCCCAACCACCAGTTATATCTACAACCACAAAAGCGTTATAAGATTCACCGTAATACTTACATATTTCACCTAAAACATCTGGCGCTACTTTACCATGATATTCAGCTACTTGGTTACCTGTAGTAAAATCCCATATACATAAACCAGCGAAATCATCTGAGGAACCAGATGAAGGGTCAGCAGATAAAATATATTGGTGGTCCTTTATTGGGTCTTCCCAAATCCACATGTTACCATCAACCCATTCTCTCCTAATAGGGTCTTCCACATTATCCCTCTCTTGTCTATTTTTATACTTATCATCAATCACATTATCACCAGAACCAACAAAAGAACATAACAACTCTTGTGCTATAGACCTCGCGTTGTGATTTAATTGAGCACACATATCATCAAACCATTTTGATGTTGGTTCATACCCTTTTTTGACCATCTCAACCCAAGTTTCTTCAGGTACCTTAGAACCTTCACCACCACTTAATGGGTCAAATATTTCTTCCACAACATCACCACTTTTTTCATCCCTTAAAAGCCACGTCATACCAGATTTATTATTCTTACCATTATAACGTGGGTCTTCATACCATTTCATAGAAACTATATTAAAATTGTTCCTACCCTTCTCAGCTGTAACATAAGCTTTATGATAAAGTGGGTCATGCCCATTTGGTGTCGATATTAATATGGACCGACCACCAGTAGAAAGTGATGGTTGAGCTGCAGTATAAAACTCCTCCCCCTTATTACCTTCAATAAAGGCTGCTTCATCTACAACAATAACAGAAGGTGTGTAACCCCTCAAAGCATCCTTAGAAGAAGCGACAGCTTTAACTTCAGAACCATTCCATAACTTATAATGAGAACTAGAATTTTTCTCTGGGTCGAACCATGTCTCACTAGAACCACCTCTATATACATCCATCCATGCTGGTAGTTGTGATGTAAAATCTCTAATCTTCTTTAAGAACTCTTTAGCTGTTTCTTGTTTATTCGCCGCAATAAGTATTTTTTGTGTACTCTTATTGGATGATAACGCTGTTAGTATAGCTAGATAAGCCGCTGTGGTGGTTGATATACCAGCTTGCCTAGGTTTCATAACTATATTATGGTGATTATCTTTGTAAGCTAAAACTAACTCCTTTTGTCTAGGGAATAATTTAAACGGTACAAACCCACCTTGTGTTCTGTCCTCAGTTTCTAGATAAGACTCTACCGCGTATATAGGGTCACTTAAACATTTCCCTATCTCATATAACATTTGTGCTTTTGTTAAACTCATACCTATAAATATGTTAGGCATAAAAAAACCCACTTAAGTAGCGGTCTTAAGTGGGTCATGCGTCCGTTCTAAGAACGGTCCTAAATATTATTTAGAATTAAGTATACTACCAATATGTCTAACTAAATCCATATCACCAGAATCTAAAGCGTCATCTAAAGCTGATGTTAAATCTCTTGTTGACATACTCTCATAGTCAACGTCAGTTGGTTCATCATCCATAGGGTTAGGTGTAATGTCTACCCCACCCTCTGGTGGTGTTAGAACATCATCATCCCCCTCATCATTATCCATAGTAGGTTCTTCTTCTTTTTCTGGACTATCATCATAACCACCAAATTCATCCTCAGAAGCTTCTTGTTGTAACTCTTCTAATGCTTCTTCAGCCATTCTTTTAACTTTCGTTTGTGCGTTAGTGTTACCACCTAATAAACCATCAACAATACTATTAAAATCGTGGTCAGATAATTCTTGTAACATATTCCATGTTAAAGAAATAACTTCTTGATTATCTACCGGCATCTGTTCAACAAACTTAGACCAAATAATTGGACCTAACCTAATATCATTAGTTTCTGATTCTAAGTTATCTGTTTTATCTAAAACATATTGCCTAACATCCCTATCTTGTGGTAAAGACCACAAAGACATTAATTCAACAACACCTTTACTTAACTCATGTAAAAGTATTGGGAAAATCATTCCTTGTGCTATTATCTTAGGTTTACCACCTTCTTGGTCAGATAATTTAATTCTAACGTTACCAGCGTGAATTCCTTGTTCCCCTTGTTGTCTAATAGTTTCATCATCCATCATCCAATAGGAAGCGTCATTAGCTGCCATAACGTTAGCGTAGTCTGACCCTAGTTGTGGAGCTTCTTGACGTAACTCATCATCCATATGGTGTAAATTTTGTGATTTTCTAGCTGCTCCATGCATCATCGCATTAACCAATCTTCTTCTTTTAACCTTTGGTTTCATTTCACCCTCAGTTTTACCTTGTGGTATTTCTTTATTACCACGAACCATCTTCAAACCCTCTCTATTAATCTTACCAACCTTCATACCAGCTTGCCTAGAAATTTGTTCAGCTTGTTCTGGTGACATATCAGAATCCATACCTAACTGTATTGGGTTTATACCAGTTATAGTAGCTTCAAAGTCAACAGCGTTGTTAGGGATATTAAATTGTTTTTTAATCATCTCTACCGCTTTTCTCTCCAATCTATCAATCCCATACTCATATTCTTTCTTAGCAGCTCTCATTAAAGAGTTACCCATCAATTGTTGAACATCGTTCATTGAAACATTTTCGTTACCAGTTTTTTGTCTAATGTTTTGTACAATCTCTTGAAAGGATTGGTCTGCTAAATTTTTAGCTAAGTCAGTGTTTATTATTTCAGAATAGTCGTGATTACCATCATTAAAACTTCTTTCTACGTTTTGATTCATTCTCGCTTCAGATATTAAATTATTTCCAATTGTTTCTATTAACTCAGCTTTAGTCATCTTTGGATTCTGAGTTTCTTCAAGTATAGTAATAATTTCTGACTCTGACAAATCAATTCTATTAAAGTTATTAACCATCTTTAAAAAAGACTCAGATGTAATTATTTTACCCCCTTGTTTTTTACCTTCAGATATACTAACAGTACCGTCAGTACCAATAGTTATTTTTTCAGATTCAACACCCTTATCCAACATTTGTTGTAAGGCTTTAACGTCACCACTTTTTTTAATATCGTATTTTAATACTTGGGTTTTCTCAACCTCTTTGATTGTAGCTGTGTTTTCATCAGGGTCGACCTCAAGTTGGTCTGGTTTCTTTTTCATCATTTCATCTTCAAAGTCTTCAGAGTCTTTATCATCCCCTAAATCATAAGTTACATAAGTATCTTTGGTGGCTTCACCAACGTGTTCTTCATCTTGTAAAAGATATGGTTGTTTTTCAGTTTTTTCTTCTTTATTCGACATCTCTTGTTACTTTATTTTCTTTATATTTTAATGTTAGGTCATATTCGTAAAGTTGTTCATCAACGGATTCTTTAGTATCCCCAAAATTAAACACCCTACGTCTTTCAGGTATCTCTTCCTCTTCTTCTAACTTTTCCCAACCTAACGCGATAATTCCTTCTACTGCATTATAAATATCACGAACACCATCCTCCTGCACTAATTCTAAATCAAATTCATTAGTTTTTAATGTACCAACTACTTTAATTATAGATTCATTTGGTGATAACTCTCTAGTATCTGTCATAACAGACGATTCATACCAACTCTCGTCCCATTCCCAATCTACTGAATTCGAAAAGAGGAACTCAAAAATGTGTTCCCCTTTAAATGTTGTCCCTATTCTGTTAATATAAATTAAATACATTAAATCAATTTACTGAACCTTTTAATCTCTTCGTTAATATTTTCATCATCACCAAGGAAATTTTTTAAATCTATTCTTTCACCGTCTCCATCTCCCATTGGCATTCCCATATCTTTAAGGTCACCGAAAATACTATTTAAATCTGATAAACTTTTTTGTAACTCTTGTACTTTATCGTAATCAGCTTGGGTTAATAAACTATCTCCACATTGTGGACAAGGAGCGTCTATGTGTTTATGATAATCAATACTATCAACCTCCTCATCTCTGTAATCACAGTCGTTGTTATCACATTTTAATCCTTTTATCTTTGATGCGAATGGTAATTTAAATGGGTCCATTTTTTTTGTGTTTTTTTTAATATTCGAATTCTACGTCTTCGTTATCTTTTTCAGCTTTTGGACCTGGTTCCTCACCTGGTGTAATTGAAGGTGGTGGTGTAAATGGTCTTCTAGATGGTCTATCTTTACCAGGAGTTTTGTCTGGTGTACCAGGTTTTGTATCTGGTTCAGATGGTCTTGTATCTGGTTCTTTTTGTGGTGCTGGACTCATTTCTACGTCTTCTAACATTTCCATATCTATTTCTTGTTTTTCTTTTTTGGTTAAATCTTCTCCAAAAATTTCGACAAAATCTTCGACACTGTCAATAGGCTCACCAATAAATTTATTACCTCTCATCTCACCTACCTCAATATCACCTACTGAATTTATTCTAGAAACTAAAACTTTTTTGTTACCATCTACGATATCTAAGTATATTAAAGTTTCTTCTGGGTCCTCACTCGTTTCTTTTGACCTCATCTCAACATCCATACCATATCTTCTTACAAAAGTTTCAACATCTTCATATGCCTTTTCTTGTTCGTAAGTATCCATTTTATCATTTAAGTGGTCTTCAGTTATATTTTCATTTTCTGACATATAATCAGAATCATCACAATTTTCACATGGTGGTAAACCTAATTCGTCTTCAATATTAGCAAAATCTTTTTCATCAAGAAATTCCATATCGTAAGGTAATTTATGTCCTCTCCATTTTTCAACAGGGTCTAAATCGTAACCTGGTGCTGCTGGTTTACTGTAATGTCTTGATATATCTTTATCAGCTTGTTTAGCCGCTCTAGTTGGTTGTGACCTATCATAACTTTTATTATATGGGTTTGGACCATATAAAGCTTCGGCTTCAGCATTTGGTATATCAGCCGGATAATCATCTATAGTTTCTTCGATGTCTAATAGTAATTCACCATCCTCCATGTCTTCATCACCACCAATATTAGGATTATCCTCATCTTGGTATTCTTTACCTTCTGATTCATAAGCCGCTCTATTTGGTGAATAATTACCTTCTTCAGAAGCTTCTTCTTCACCTTGATTTCCTTGTACAACAACTTCCTCATCCATATAAGAATCATAATCCTCATATTTGTTAAGTTCACCAGTCATACCAGCCATTTCCATTTCTCTATACCAATCAGAGAATTCTTTCTTACTAAATTCTTCACCATCCATATAAGAGTCATAACCCTCCTCAACTGTTTCCTCTTCAAAATCAAAAGACTCTTCTTCAGTGTCAGTTTCTTCAGTGTCAGTTTCTTCAGTTTCAGATTTTTTAATAGTTCTAATAATATCTTTTTTATCTTGGGAATCCATATCATCTAAGTCTAATGCTGCTAACACAGATTTAGCAACCCATTTTTGTAAATCAGAAGAAATATCCTCAACATCTCTTAATTGTTGACCTAACTTACCAGTAGTACTTTGAATATCTTTAATTTCATCTTCATCATCTAACTCTAATTCCTCATCACCAAACTCCTCAACAGAATCTTCATCATCTTCATCATCAAAACCAAAAGACTCTTCCTCACCCTCAGATGATTCATCACCTTCTTCATCAAAATCAAAAGACTCTTCTTCACCTTCTTCACTTTCATCACCCTCGAAATCAAAATTATCTTCACCCTCAGACTCCTCATCAAAATCGAAAGATTCCTCTTCAGTTTCTTCATCCTCAAAAGAAGGTTCCTCTTTAGGTTCTTCAATCGGATTTGGTGAAGTTTTTTTCTTCATCTTTAGTACAAACTTTTTTTCATTTAAAGACTCAGATTCTAATATATTAACATTCTCCACATTATAGTGGTTGTTGATTTCCTCAAACATTAAATTTAAATGTCTAGTTGCTTTTTCGAATGAAGTAAAAGATTTTTTGTTTTTATTAGCCACACCACCTAAATAATCGAAATCAGATTCATTTATTTTTTCGTTTGTAGTTGTAACTTTAATATAGTAATTTTTGTTTTCTCTAACAATTGCGTAAGTGTTACCATCAACCGATTTTTTAATCAACTCAAAAGGTTTATATCCAACCCCCTCATTAATAGTTGGTTTGATATCAGCTAACTCCAACATTCTTTTTAACGTACTTTGTCTCATTATATAATATTTTTAATCTTAACCTTTTATATTCCAAGTACCATCAGTGTTAACACCATTTTGTCCTGGAGGTCCTTCAGCGAAAGCTTGTGGTTTCTTTTTACCTAGTAAAAATACACTACCCGTACTTCCTGCTAATTGCCAATCACCACTAACCGTTAAATCTAAAACAATTGGTGCTCCTGTTGGTCCACCTAATGTGGTACCTTTAAAAACAAAAGTTGCTCCAGCGTCAACGTAAACTTGGTAATATGTATAAGCTGAAAAATCAGCTTGTGCTATTGTATGTAATACTGAATAACTGCTCATAATTTTTTTCTTTCTATATAAATATGTTTATTATTGTTTAAATTTATCTATTTGGTACGAATTCACTAGACTCCTCATCATATATATAACTTTTTTGTGGTTTAATACCTTTTTCATTGAAGTTATACATAACATCATCAAGTATTTTCCTTAAAGCCACAAAACTAACCCCATTTGGCCAAACCAACTCAAATTCAGTTAAAATTTCAGTATCACCTTCAACGTAAATACTAAAATCGTTGTTATCCTCCATTTCATATGTTTCTAAATCTAAAATATTAGCTTTAGTAGAGTCAAAGTGTTGATTATCCTCATCTTTGAACAAAACATAAATCTGTCTATTCCAAAAATCAGTCTCCTCGATGTCATCAACCCAAGACAAATCTTCCGATTCATTTAAAAAAGATGACGGTACCATATGTTTTTTCAATTTAGTTACCCTAGTTAGTAACAAATAAATAAAACCACCTGGTAGTACAGTAGCTGCTGTAAAACCCGCTAATTTAAGTGTGTCTTTTAATTGGTCCCCTATTTGTTTTCTTTCTTCTCTGGTTAAAGTTCTATTTTCTTTAAGTGAACTAACCAATAGTTTATAAGCTTCTTTAGTTTCTTCTCTTTCTTGTTTTAACTTATCTAAGAAATCAGAAAATGAGTTTTTTAATTTATCGTATAGTTTTTTAAAATCTAAATTGGACATTATTGAGTTTTCTTTAATAATTTTTGATAGGTTTATATTTGATTCTAAAGTCACTGATTTATCATAAGCCACAGTTTTTATATCATATAACCTATCTAACATACCGTTACGTCTTAAAACCTTAAAAACAATGTTTTCAACGGAAAACTCACCACCAGACTCTAAACCAGACTGACGCATTTTTTTAATTTTTTCTTGTAATTTCTCAACCCTTTTAATTATCTCTTCATTCTCTACCTCCCCCATTTCTTCATAAATTTCTTCAATTCTATCCATCAGTCTATTAGATTTATCCTTAACTGATTTATCATTGAATGAAATCTTTTCCATTTTTGGTTTGGTAACCCACTCATTTTTTAAAATAGAGTAAACACCAGTAGAATGGTGTTCCTCATCTATATCTTGAACATATAACTCAACATCATACCCATAAATCTTAACATCATGTTCTTTATTCCAAGCTGAACTTTTAGACTTAAGGAAGTCTTGAACTAACTCTTCATCCATTGGTAAATCATTGTAATCAATTAATATGTGTAAATCAACATCCGAATATTTAGACCAATTGTAATTAGATAAAGAACCAGTCATAGTTACATCCTCAATGTCTATATTGGGTAATTCAAGGGATTCGAAATAATCATCAGCTATTTTTAAAAGTGTTTTTCTAACCGTAGGGTCCATTTTTTCATCCTCATCCCAAATCTTAGGGTTAAGTTCGTCTTGTACTTTAAAACCAGATAAATCAATCTTCCTAGTAGCTTGTTCAATTTCTTTCTCATTTATTTCCATATTCATAAATATCTTAATATTTATTAAATGTAATGAGAAATACTATTAAGAAAATATTAAAAGAAAATGATTTTGATTGGGCTAATAATGTTCAACCCATTAGTGTTGAAAAAATACAATCTAAAATGTCGGCTGGTTATATGACTGACCATGGAATTGGCAATTATCAAATCACAAATATCGCTAAAAAAGCACACAAGTTAGGTTTACTAAAAAGAGAATTAGATATTTTTGTTAATATATTAGAAGATTTATCAGATTATGCGTATGAGGCTGGTACACAAACAGGTTGGGAAGAAGGTCATAGAGAAGGTTGGAGAGAGAAACAGTATGAGTGTGAAGAAGAAGAGGAAGAAATAAAAGACGAGGGTTATCGTGAAGGTTATGATGAAGGTTATGAAGCTGGTTCTCTAACTGAAAAAGAAGAGATGGAACAGTACCACCAAGAACAAATGGAAAAAGAAGCTAAACTTATTTACAAACAAGCCTTTGAAGATGGTAGAACTTATGAATCTGAATTAGACACTGAAGATTATGAAAGAAGACAATCAGGTTTCAACCCAATCGATTATGATGGAGATTATGAGAACTAAAATTTAATATATTTATTAAAAAAGTGAGTAATGACTAAGAAAACTATAAAATTAACTGAAAAACAATTACAAATGTTAACCGAAACTAGAATTAATGAGGTTACAGCTATCGATATTGCTAACGTATTAAAAACAATAGGTTGTACTGGTGAAAGTATTAAGAAGTTGATATCAAAAGAATTATCTAACTTCGGTTTCGAAGAAGTTAATATTAAGTTTTTAGGTTATGGTGAAAATAGAAAGGATTTAATGTATATAGTTCACACAGAAGGGCCTATATTTGTTATAGACACCAGAAGTAAGGCGGAAGCTGAACCACCTTGTATGGAGGTTACAGATGTTATAGCTTATGTTAAAGCTTAAGACTTTTTATGTTCTTCTATTTGTTCTTTTAAATCCAATACATCAACAGAACTAATTTTTTCAAAATCATATTTAGACATTGTTTTATTAAAAACTGAACCCTGACTTTCGGAAATTTCAAACCTAACATAATCTCTATTTAGTATATCTTTGTAAAGATACCTAGTACCAGCTTTAAAAGTTAATTGTAAAGTTTTTTTTGACTCATCGTATTCGGATAATAATATATTAGAGGAATCTATCAAACACTCGATAACCCCATTTTCTTTTTCTGTTTTTTTTACTACTGCCATATTTTATAAGATTTAATTTTTTTAAGTTCAATAACTTTACCCACAATATTATCATCATTAATTGTTTCTATAATAGCATAACCAGCATCCATCCTCATAAACGAGTTTTCATAATCCAACTTATAGGTTCCACCACTAAACTCATCACCTTCTGGGTCATTTGTTATCACTAAACTTATATTAAATAATTGGTCGTACTTTATACCGAACTTCTCCATAATTTTATTGTTTAATTTATTCATATAAACACTATAATTATAATACTTATTAAATAATTTGTCAAATAATTTGTTTTAACAATAAATTATTTATATATTTGTATAAACAATGAAACCCATAGGTAAAAATATTAAGTTAATACTAAGAGACTCTTTTATGGAGTGTGTAAGGTTAAATAGTAATAAAATTGAACCAGAACATATAACGTTGGCCTTATTAAATAATACCGATAATAATGTTGTGGAATTATTACTTTCTATGGATTTAGATGTTGAGGAGTTAAGTTCTAAATTGGAGTCTCATTTAAGATTAAAAATTAAAAACCCAACTTTTAAGAAAAAAATATCACCTTTGAGTGATAGTTCAAAAGCTGTGATAAGTAACGCAGAACTAGAATCAGATAAAATGGAAGACGATTATGTTGGTGAGGAACATTTAATGTTAGCGTTATTAAAAGATAAAAACCTTGACAGTACAAAAGTTTTACAAAAACAAGGTTTAAATTATAAAAAATTTAGAATAGTATTATTAGAAACAAAAAAAGAAACAAATATGAGCACATCGGAAGAGTTTGAAGGAATGGAAAACATAAGGGGTAACAACAGAAGTAGGAATAGTAAATCAAAAACACCCATCTTGGATAATTTTGGTAGAGATATTACTGAAGTTGCTGCTAAAGGTGGTATCGACCCAATAATAGGTAGGAGTGAAGAGATTGAAAGAGTTTCACAGGTCCTAAGTAGAAGGAAAAAGAATAACCCTATTTTAATTGGTGAACCTGGTGTTGGTAAAACAGCTATAGCTGAGGGTTTAGCTTTAAAAATAACCCAAAAGAAATGTCCTAGAATATTATTCGGTAAAAGAATTGTGTCTCTAGATATGGCTCAACTAGTCGCTGGAACTAAATATAGAGGTCAGTTTGAGGAAAGATTGAAGGGTATCATGGGTGAGTTAGAGAAAGCACCAAACGTTATCTTATTTATAGATGAGATACACACAATGATTGGTGCTGGTAACGCTTCTGGTTCCTTAGACGCTTCTAATATTTTAAAACCAGCCTTAGCTAGAGGTGAAGTACAGTGTATTGGAGCTACAACCTTAGATGAGTTTAGGGAAAATATTGAAAAAGATGGAGCGTTAACTAGAAGATTCCAAAAAGTACAAATTGATGCACCATCAACGGAAGATACCCTAATAATTCTAGATAACATAAAGGATAGATACCAAGACCACCATAAAGTATCGTATAGTGATGAGTCTATTAAAGCTTGTGTAAAACTAGCTGATAGGTATATAACTGATAGAGAACAACCCGACAAGTCTATTGATATTTTAGATGAGGTTGGAGCTCGTTCACAAGTTAATATCGAACCACCTAAAGTTATTTTAGATTTAGAAAAGAAAATTGGTGATATTGAAAAACAAAAAATTGATGTTGTTAAATCACAAAGATACGAAAAAGCCGCTAAATTAAGAGATGAAGAAAGATTATTAAAACAAGAACTGGATGTTGAAACGAAACACTGGACAGATAATTTAGATACCTTAAGGAAACAAATAACAGAAGAAGATGTAGCTAATGTTGTTTCAATGATTACGGGTATACCAGTAACAAAAGTCGGTCAAGATGACTTAATCAGACTTAAGAATATGGCCAAAACCCTAATGAACAATGTGATAGGTCAAGATTCAGCTGTCGAACAAGTATCGAAAGCTATTAGAAGAAATAGAATGGGTATTAAAGACCACACCAAACCTATTGGTTCATTCATATTCCTAGGACCTACGGGTGTTGGTAAAACACACCTAGCTAAAATGTTAGCTGAAGAGATTTTCGGAACCTCAGATTCTATAATTAGAATGGATATGTCTGAATATATGGAAAAACATTCGGTATCTAAACTAGTTGGGGCTCCTCCAGGGTATGTGGGGTATGAAGAAGGTGGTCAACTAACAGAGAAAATTAGGAGAAAACCTTATTCAGTAGTATTGTTAGATGAGATTGAAAAAGCACATCCAGATGTATTCAATATAATGTTACAAGTTCTTGATGAAGGTCATTTAACTGATGGTTTAGGTAGGAAAGTTGATTTTAGAAACACACTAATCATCATGACTTCAAATGTTGGAGCTAGAAAACTACAGGATTTTGGTACCGGTGTTGGGTTTGGAACTCAAGCTAAAATAACAAACTTAGAACAAATTAGAAATGGTGTTATAGAAGAATCTGTTAAGAAAGCTTTTTCACCAGAATTTTTAAATAGACTTGACGATATTATTATATTTAAATCATTAGACAAGTCTGATATCGGTCAGATAGTTGATATCCCCTTAAAAGAATTAACTAATAGGATGTTAGAACTAGGTTATAAGATTAAAATATCAACAAAAATGAAAAATCACTTAGTTGATACTGGTTATGATGAGAAGTATGGGGCTAGACCATTAAACAGAGCTATTCAAAAATACATAGAAGACCCAATAGCTGAAAGAATGTTAGATGGTGACTTAAAAGAAGGTGATACAATTAAAATAGGTTATTCCAAAGACGATGTCACAGTTGATGTGGTAAGTTCATAAATAAAAAACCTCCGTAAGGGGGTTTTTTTATGCCCTAACAGATTATCCTAGTGTTTGTTTGACTATCTAACACATTAATGATTAACTCTTCTCTAATTGGTACTATTAGTGTACATGTGTCATCTAAAAAATCAATTTTAAACTCACCCCTAAATACACCAGCTTGATTTGTTTCTTTCTTACTAAACTTATAACCTATATAATATTCAACATCTGTACCACACAAATCATCCTCAACAGGTATAATTAAAGCTTGTTTATTAAAAACTTTATACTTACAACTACTACAATTCATTTCTTTCATCGAAAAAGTTATTGCTGCATTTTCTAAATCTTCGAAAATCTTTTTATAATCGTTCCTACCATCATTATTTACTTTCATTTTAAGTATGGGTAGTTGTGAGTTTTTACGTATAAAAAAGTTTTGTGCCATTTTATTCTTTTTTTATATAAATATCAGTTAATATAGAATAACTAAGATATTTATCTTTAGATATGTCTGATAAGTTAATTGAATTAAAAATAAAGAAATTATTAAAAGAATATGAATACCTTTTAATAGAGGATGAGTATAATGAAAATTTTATTTCAGAACATAAATCTTCTTTCCTAAAAAGTATCAAAGACAGGGAGGTTGAATTAGGTTTAAGAGAAGCTGAAGAATCAATAATGGTTGAAAATTCAGATTTAGAAGATAATAAAGATGAAACAGAGGTTGAGAAACCAGAACCACCGAATAGAGAAATTAGACGTAAAATTAAAAATCTTTTTAGAAAAATAGTTAAACTGACACACCCAGATAAAGTTAATTCTGAACATTTAATAGAAAAATATATAAAGGCTAAAAAATATTATGAAGATTATGATTTATTGGGTTTATGTGTTTTATGTTCTGAGTTAAATATAAAGATAGATATTTCTGATTTGAAGTTGGATGAGTTATTAGTTTCAATAAACAAAAAAAAGTTAGACATATCAAATCTAGAGTCCTCTTATTTATGGATGTGGGCTAACGCAGAAACAGAAGAAGAAAAAAATAAGTTTGTGGAGATGTTTATTAATAGAAAAAAGTAAAATTATTTTTTAGGTCTGCCCTCCCTATCCAAAGTTACTTTTATATGTTCTATCCCAGTAAATTCATTAACGTCACTTATCCAACCACCTTCCCACTGACCACTATATATGTGTTTAATATGGTTATTATATAAATCATAAGATTCGTGTACATACATAATATTATTTTTATATTCACTTGTATATAACTTTCTATCATTATCGAAAACACCCAAAGAATTATCTGATAAATAAGATTCTATCGCTGAGGTAAAAACAGATGGACCAGTTAAAGTGTGTACCATATGTTCGTATTTGAAATTATCACATTCCCTTATCCTTTTAATCGATTCATCTATAACGTACTTTAATATAGGGCTATTTTTAGGTGCGGCAAAAACCCACTGACAAAATGTCACATCTTGGGGGTATTCAGTCGTAAGTATTATATTACTATTTTTTTGAAATATAGAGTCTAAATCAGACCCAATAAATTTAGTATCCATATCAGCATAAATCCCACCAAAATGATATATAACACAATACCTCCACAAATCAGCTTTCATTACAGCTAAAGGTAAATTTTTATAAACATCATATATATCACTAAAATTTATCTTCATAAATTCATCAGCTTTTTTATCACTATAAAAAATATGTTCGTAACCCTCACACTCCCAAGAAAAATAACAGTCATACAACCTATCATTACCCATTATAAATGGGAATGATTTATGTGTTTGATATATAACCCTAGGTATCAATTTATAAACTTTAATTCTAATTCTTCTTTTAGTGGGTCGTTAGGAAAATCAACCCCCTTAATTGGGTAAGTATTTTTATCTAAAGCTATTTCTGAAATCACATAACCTCCATCATGTTTAGGACCCAACCTTTTTTTAGGAGAGAAAACATTATAAGGCTTTAGTAATTCTATAAGATTTAAGTTCATTTTTCTAATTTAAATAATTTGTTAAAAGTTCTAAAAAAAAGCTTAGAGTCACCATCATCACCATAACCCAAACCGTGATTATCCATTTTACTATGTAATTCAAAAAAAGTAACATCCCCAATTTCGGTTACTTCGGTTTTTCTAGTTTTACTGTTATGGTAATTAACATGACATAATAAATGGTAATCTTTTGTAATTTCTCTTAAACATTTATTCAGTTCAAAAATTTCCCACATTAAAGTATCATCCATCTTATTATCTAGATTTTTGTAAGAACAAATAAATAGTTTTTTACCCTCTAATTTGACGAAATCTCTAAATCTATTTATACACCTAACATAATAATCATAATCCTCAACATTTCTAGGGTCTTTATGATTAAAAAAATTTCTATGATACAAACTATGACCAGCTTGATTACCATTCATAGGTGAGACATCACCTATATCAACAATATAATCCTTATTCAAAAAATCACTGAAGTCGTTTTTTAGTATTTCAGTTGTTGCTTTTGGTGTTGTAAACAACCAATCAAAGGGTAATGCCCTATCCCTAATCTTTAGAACGTTAAGTAAAGCTGATGAAAAACAGTAATTACCCATAGAACAAGCGTGACTAAATTCAACCATAATAAATTTATATATAAATATCTGAATAAGAAACAAGATTAAACAAATATTTATTATTATGTCAACAATTTTAAATTACAAACAATTCTTAAAAGAGGTACCTAAGTCTAACATATTATCAGAAAAAATACCTAAATTAATTTTTAAAACAGGTAAATGGGAGTTAACCGAAATACCAAAAGAAATATTAAAGGTATTGGTTGACTTGGAAAACTTAAACCCTTTCCACAAACTAGTGTATTTTAGTGATAATGATTGTGTTAAATTTATAGAAGATTTTTTCCCAGAATATAAACCCTTTTATGATAAATTAATACCCACAGCTTATAAAGCTGATTTATTTAGATATCTACTATTATTTAGATATGGTGGGTGTTATGGTGATATAACACAAAAACTTAACGTACCATATGATGAATTGTGTTGTAACTATGATAGGGTTTTTTGTAGGGATACCATGAGTAATAAACTTTTCCTATATAATGCTTTAATGTGTTGTAAACCACTTGATTCAGTTATCTCAAAAGTAATTGAACTTAGTATAGAAAATATAAAAAATAACCATTATTCCTCTACACCTTTAGGTATAACAGGTCCAGCTGTATTAGGTAAATCCTTCACATCAATTTTTAGTAATTCTTCTAAAAACAATAAAATAAACTTAAAAGAAAATAATAATTCTTTGATTTTAGATTTTAGGGATAACGAAATACATAATGATTTAAAATTACAAACAATAGGACAACCCAAGATAAAAGGTCATGAAGAGTTGTTATATGATAGTGACAACATTCATTATCGCTTCTTATGGTGGAAAAATAAAGTTTTTTTAGTCTAAATCAAAATCATTTAAATCTTTAGGCATCCTAAATTTAGAAAAATGATGTTTATTCCTTTTTTCAGCTAATTTTTTAATTTTAAAAATCTTCTCTCTAGTCTCACCAGACAAAGGTATTATAAAATTATCATATTCTTTCATCACATTTTCTTTACGGTATTTATCGTATGTAAGTGATTTATTAAATTTATACTCACCATTATAGACAGACTTTAAAGCTTTTCTATAGTCTTGGTAATCAATGTCTTCCCACTTAGCTTCAATAGAGTACAACCAAGTACTTTTTTCAGTGATAGGCATATCAATTTCTTTAGTTGACAATAACAGAGCGTTATCTTTATTAATAAAATCTTTGTAACCACTAATTTTAGTGTCTAGAGTTATAATATCTTTTTTAAGTACGGCCGCGTTTAGAAGAGGTACACAAAAACCTTCCATATGTGATAAACAAATATAACAATCAATACCCCTTTCAAGTGAATTTAAATATTTTTCTGGTAACCTTTTATTTAATAATATAACCTCTGGTTTGCCTTGGTAACTATCAATAATGCTTTTAAGTTTGGTAATAATTTTATTCTCAACTTGGTTTAGTTTAATGATTAATCTAACGTTATCTTCTTTAGTAAAAGTTTCTAAAAAATGTTTTAATAAATTTTCAATATTTTTTCTTTCTACCCCAGTAGACTCTGTATAAAAAGTGTATTTTCTCTCATCAAAAAGTTGTTCAAAAAAACCATTATCAGATTCTAATAAATCACTATCATAATAATTAGGTATTACTGTTATAGGGACTTCAACACCACTGTCAATTAATTGTTGTTTATTTATGCTAGAAGGGGTTATAACATAATTAAATTGGTTTATGTTTTCTGTCATACCTGAATTAATAATAGTACCGTCAACAGGTTGAATCAAAACTTTTTTCTTAAACCTCCAGTTAATAGCGGGAGGGTCTATGTAATGCATAAATAAAATATCACCCTCAACGTAGTTTAATATGTGATAATCTTCTTTAAAATTTTCTTTTAAGTCTTCATTTATTTTTAATAAACTTTCACCTTGTCTTGCCCATATATATAACTTTAATTTATCATCTTTTTTCATACACCTTTTTTATTATATAAATATTATTAAAAACGTAATGTGTATAAATAAATATGGGGGTAAAAATACCCCCATATCGTTTTTTTGATGTTTTATAAATACATCAGTGATTTAAATATCATAAATGATATTAGTATCCACCACCAGTATATTCAATAGCATCTGGCTTAATTACAGCCCAGAAATCAAACACATCATCAGACTCAACGTCAAAGTTAAAGTTAACCATATCAACTAACTCATCAGTACCAGTTGTGTCAAAGTCAACACCTTGGTGTAACATCTGACCGTTCATTACGATTTGTAATGTACCAACCTTAACTTTATGTTCGTAAGAACCACCACCCATTGGTTGGAAGTTAATACTGTTAGGTACAGTTGCGTTTTTATCCATGACTTGTCCTGCTGGAGTACTACCAAGTACTAAGTGAGACATGTGGTAATCCTCAAGTCTCTCTAAGTGGTCCTCAACCTCGTTGAATCCATCCATAGCAGATATATCTGTGTTAGAGATGATATCAGATATTTTAGTATCTAATGCTTCATCACCTTCTTCTCTAGCGATAACCTCAGCAGCTAAACTAGCTGTAAGTCCAGATATGTTAGTATTGATAGCATCAAAATCAGCGTTAGTTGCTGAAATCTCAGCATCTAAGTTAGAAGTTAATGTAGCAACAGCGTCAGTTAATTCAACTCCGATAGAATCATCAGCATCTTCAGACTCAGTTCTTAAAGTTTCAATTTGACCCTCTAAAGTAGTTTGAAGTGCTGTTCTAGCGTCAGCGTTATCTGTAGCAGCTTGAGTATCAGCAGCAGCTCTAGCGTTTGCTTCATCAGTTACAGCTAAAGTTAACACTCCTTCAGCAGCTCTAGCAGTAGATGCTTCAGAACTTAAATCAGTAGCTAAACTACCTTCAGCAGCGGTAGCTCTTGATTCTTCAGTATCTATATCAGAAGCTAAACTAGCTTCAGCAGCGTCAGCATCTCTTTCGTTAACATCTACGTCAGATTGTAAAGCTGATAAATCAGCGGTAAATCCAGCTTGTAGTGAAGCGTCTCCAGAAATTCTAGAAGAAACTTCAGCAACCATAGCAGCATCAGCATCAACTTCGTTTTGGTCTATGTCAGCTTGTAATACAGCTTCAGCAGATAATGCTCTACTTTGTTCAGTCGCGTCAGCAGCTTCCAATGTAGTCACATCAGAGTTAGTTGAAGAAATCTCAGCGTTTAAGTTAGAGATAACAACAGCTAAAGCGTTATCATTTTCTAAATCAACATCGTTGATAAGGGTTACGATTTCAGCGAAGCTATCTTTATTAGCGTCAGCAGCTAATAATACTGCGTCCATTCTTCCTTCTTCAGCGAGAATTCTTGCGTCAGTAGAAGTACCAATAGAAACTTGTGAAGATACGATAGTAGACTCAGCAGCCATCGCTCTAACCTTCTCAAGGTCTTCAGCAGCTTCCGCTCTTGAAGTTTCAGTAGCGATGTCAGAAGCTAAACCAGCTTCAGCAGCTCTAGCAGCAACCTCTTCTTCACCTAACCTAGTAGTTAAACTAAGTTCAGCAGCATCCGAATCAGATTCGTTAGCATCAACATCAGCTTGTAATGTAGCTAAATCAGCATCAAACTTAACACCCATTGAAAGGTCAGCAGATTCTCTAGCAGACTCTTCAGCTGCGATAGCAGCATCAGCGTCAGCTTCGTTTCCATCGACATCAGCTTGTAAAGCTGCGATAGCAGCATCAGCGTCAGATTCGTTTTGGTCAACGTCAGCTTGTAAAGCTGCGATAGCAGCATCAGCATCAGATTCGTTTCCGTCAACGTCAGCTTGTAAAGCTGCGATATCAGAATCAAACTTAGCGTTCATTTCAGTATCAACAGATTCTCTAGCAGACTCTTCAGCTGCAATAGCAGCATCAGCGTCAGCTTCGTTTTGGTCAACGTCAGCTTGTAATGCAGCTTCAGCAGATAATGCTCTACTTTCCATAGCAGATTCAGCAGCTTCAGCTCTGTTTTTCTCAGTTAAGATATCAGCAGCTAAACTAGCTTCAGCAGCGTCAGCGTCAGCTTCGTTTCCATCAACGTCAGCTTGTAATGCAGCTAAACCAGTTGTGAATACAGTTGCTGTTGATACATCTCCAGAAATTCTAGAAGAAACTTCAGCAACCATAGCAGCATCAGCATCAGATTCGTTTCCGTCAACGTCAGCTTGTAAAGCTGCAATAGCAGCATCAGCATCAGCTTCGTTTCCGTCAACGTCAGCTTGTAATGTAGCTAAATCATTAGTGAACTTAACACCCATTGAAAGGTCAGAAGATTCTCTAGCTGATACTTCAGCAGATTCAGCAGCTTCAGCTCTGTTTTTCTCAGCTAAAATATCAGAAGCTAAACCAGCTTCAGCAGCTCTAGCAGCAACCTCTTCTTCACCTAATCTAGTAGTTAAACTAGTGTCAGCAGCTTCAGAAGCAACTTTGTTAGCACTCATCTCAGTAGTTACAGATAAATCGGCTGCATCAACTCTAGTGTTGATAGAAGCATCTTTATCGTCTACATAAACTTCTAATGAGTTATCAGCAGAAGTTCTAGCGTTAATTTCAGCAGCTAAAGCAGCGTCATTAGATGTCTCGTAAGCAGTTAAATCAGCAGCTACAGATGTATCTCCAGATTCTCTTGCCTCAAGTTCAGTACTCATTTGAGCATTGATGTCTAAGACGTGTGCAGCAAATGCTTGGTCGTTTTCAGTATCAACATCGTTGATTAAATTTACGATTGCAGCAAAGCTATCTTTATCAGCGTCAGACGCTAATAAGATTGCGTCAACTCTAGCTTCTTCAGTTGTCATTCTTGAATCAGTCGACACACCAACAGACTCTCTAGCTGTTACTTCAGCATCAATGTTATTTTGTAAAATAACATCAGCAGCTTCAAAGTCAACTCTAGCGTTTGAGATAGCAGCGTCAGCGTCAGCTTCATTACCATCAATGTCTGCTTGTAAAGCAGCAACGTCAGAATCAATTTTAACACCTATTGAAGCGTCAGCAGAAACTCTAGCAGCTTCTTCAGCTGTAGCTCTAGTGGTTAAAGAACCATCTCCAGCAATTCTAGCAGCTTCTTCAGCAGCTATAGCAGCATCAGCGTCAGCTTCGTTTCCATCAACGTCAGCTTGTAAAGCTGCAATAGCAGCATCAGCGTCAGATTCGTTTTGGTCAACATCAGCTTGTAAAGCTGATAAATCAGCTGTAATTGCCGCTTCTATTGATTCATCTCCAGAAATTCTAGAAGACTCTTCACCACTTAAACTAGCTTGTAAAGCAGCTTCAGCAGCGTCCGAATCTGCTTCGTTTTGTGCGACATCAACTACAACATCAGAGATAGAGGCTAAGATAGCAGCATCTTGTGCATCCAACTCATCATGTTTAGTTGTTATTTCGGTTTTGGCAGACGATGTATTCCAATCTGATTGTCTGACAATATCTAATCTTGTTTTTCCAGTCATTATATTTTTTTTTAAACAAAATTATTAACCACCCTTTCGTGTTCAAAAATCTATTTTAGATTTTTTATTGGTATCTAAATCTAAATTTTAATACCTATTTTTGTTATTAATATTAATATTTTTTATCTAGTGTTTTTATTTAGTCTGTATCATAAATACAGTCATTATTCACTTCCCTTTGGACTACTTATCCTCCATCTTCTCCATCAATAGCTTCTTTAGCGACAGCCCAATCTTTCCCTGGTTCCAACTGCGTAGGAGGAGCGTAGTGTAAAGGATTATCTCCAATCGTATCACCTTCAATAGCTTCTGCCTCTTCTCCGTCTCTAAGGAACTCATGTTTCACATTTAATCTCTCAATTAATTCAACAAACTGACTTCTTGGGTCTTCGTTTACTACATCTCTTTCTTCAAACATTAATTTGGCTAGGGAGATTAATTCTTCATTATTTTCAGCTAAACTATCAACTAAAAGTTCCCCAATTAACTTTTGTCCTTCCTTACTTTGAATGAATTTAACTTTCTTATCCATATTACTAGGTACCTGAGTACTCAACTGAGTTCTTTTTTCTTCCAATTTCTCCAATTTTGTACTTAATTCTAAGTTTAATTGTTCCATTTTCTGATTTTCTCTTGTATTATTAGTTCCCTGTCTTCTAGCTAATTTACTAGTGTTTGCCGAAGCAGAGTTACTAATACTAGTGATTCTTTCAGTTAATATTTCCTGCCTCATCACAGATTTCTCTAATTTAGTTTCATCCTCCTTAACTTCTTCCATCATTCTGTTTGTATCACTTACAAATTTCTCTGCAGTTTTAATATCAGCAACTTGGTCAGGTTGTTGAGGTTCAGATTTAAATCTATCACCATTAAAGTTCAAGTGTTCAACTTTAGTAGCGGAAACACCAACAAATTTTTCACCATCAGATTTTAAATTATCTTTTTTCTCCTCTAGGTTATCTTCTAGATTTTCCATTTTCTATTTTTTTTTATTTGCTTGTTATTCTTTTATTTCAATTTTTCCTACTGGACTTTCATCAACAATGGGTTCACCATCACTTAACACGTCTTGCGTTGCTTTGTTTAAAAAATCAATTGCCTCGGGGTAAGCAATGGGCCCATTTGGGTCACCATCTTTAAATCGTTGTGCTACTTTAACCTCCACAACTTTTTCTTCTTTAGCTTCTTCTATCTCAGTAGCTTTTTCAACTTTTACATCTCTTACCATTAGTTCATTAACTTTTGATATAGAAGTCTTTAAATCATAATGTCTAGCTTTTAAAGAACTAGATACGTTTTCTGTTAATTTAGATATAATAGGGTCAGATACTATTTTCTGATTTCTACTCTCAACCTCAGTAACTTTAACTTGCATTTCAGTTTTAAGTTCTTCAGCTTTAGTTACTTCTTCTTCCAATTCTTTTTCGACTTTAGCAATTTCTTCAGCTTGTTTTACGTTAATAGCTGTCACTTTAGTCTCAACATGTAATTTTCTACTAGTGAATTCTTCATCTAACTGCTCTGTCTTTTTAAGACCTTCCTTAGTTTCAATTAATACAGACTCAATCTGATTTAAAGCTTCATTATATGCAATAATTTCAGCGTTAAAAGATTGTAAGAAACTAGCTAAACCTTCTACATCAGCTGGTGCTTCAAATAATGGTTCTTCTTTAGGTTCTTTTTTCCCCTCAACAATAGTAGCAAGGATTTCGGCTAATTCAACCATCAACGTACTAGGGGTTACCATAGCAGAACCTTCTGATAAATTGGCGAACACAAACTCTGGTTTATCACCCTTACCATTAAATTCCCATTGTGGGGGTTCATTGGCAAACTGGTGAGTGCTGGAAAAACCAGCATTATTTAATATTGAATCTATTTCTTTAAGTCTAATTTGTTCAGCGGTTTCTTCTTTAGGTTCTTCTTTAGGTTCTTCTTTAGATTCTGATTTCTCTTCTTCTTTTGGTTCTTCTTTAGGTTCTTCTTTAGGTTCTTCTTTTGGTTCTTCTTTA
>TARA_R110001599_G_scaffold103352_5_pt1 | contig 67458 bp, 51 predicted proteins | sample TARA_R110001599 | Tara Oceans TARA_R110001599 (sample SAMEA4398360) | marine metagenome | biome: Polar Biome; feature: [MES] marine water layer (ENVO:01000295) within the mesopelagic zone...; material: water (ENVO:00002006), including particulate matter (ENVO:01000060) such... | reverse complement strand
GTTGGCGTCGATGTTATTTGCTAGATTGATCTGGTAATTGACGGTGGAGTGTTTTGCGCTGCTAAATGTCAGGTACATAGTGTTTTCGTATATATTTACGGTGTAGCTAAATTCCTCGCCCAGTGCAATGCCGTTCTCACCGGGGTCTAAAGAATTGTCCCAATTACTGCCCCAAACCGGATACGCTATGTCGATTCTATTGGGTTCGTCCGTCGCAAGGTTTCGTTCGTAGGCCCAAAATACAGAACCCGTCTTATGATTTGGCCACTTTTTATAGGAGATTTTCAGTGGTTCATTTCCCCAGCCTAAGCCGGGCCTTTGTTCGGTATCGCCAAGTTGATATGCATGCACCTGACCCACTACAACAGAATAGGCGGGCGGCTTGTTTGGGTGTTTGGCGTTCTGGGCGACATGGTCTATGTGAAGCGTCGCTTCAAGTTTTCCGCCCACTGCCGAAAATTTTTCAGCTTGCGGATGTGCGGCCAAAGAGAAATTATTAAGAGGGGACGATTCTGCAATGGAAATGTCATTGCCGCGGCTCATATAGCGCAGCTCGCTGCGAGTGTTGGTTGATGTCCGTTCCGTTGCCGCGCGATTTGGGGTGGCAAAAACCAGATTGCCGGCATTGTCTAAATAGAAAAAATCAGGGTGTGAGTACGTTTGAATGCTAGACGCATCGACAATATCGGACACGCCGTCGTTATTTATATCCAGCGGAACGGTGAGCGACCAATGACTCAAATCAAATTTACTCGCCGGTACTTGTTGTATCGCAGCCGAATAGTCCTGGTGTCCGTCTACCGTTGCCTGCCTAGAGCCGTCGCAGCTGGCTAAAGCCACGCAGAGGAGACAGCACGAAAACTGTAAATATGTCTTGTCCATATTTGACTCGATTAACGTCTTTATTAGCAAAAAAATAGAAAAACTAGAATTTTTATAAGCATCGGCCATATTGAGTGCCGTTGGAAAATGCACCTTTGTATTGCCGCAGCCAATAATTTTTAAGACGCATCCCTTGCGCTGCTTTAAGCGGTAGTCCGGCTTAATGCTTTGGGGTCTGGTTTCATAATGTTGGCTCGGTGCAGTTAAATATAGCGGTCTTATGCTCCGCTAAGTCTAAGCGCTTTCTTATCTTGTGCTTATTTTTAAGTCAAAAAACTATACTAAAGTCAGATTTTAAGGTCAACCAATCAATCTGACATTTTGAGGCGGTGTTTTTTAATTTTTGTAGGCTCGTTATTGGCGGTTTAAATAAAACTAATGAATACAGCTGCTTGCGATGAGTTGACTAATCCTTGCCTCACTTTTTGTTAGCAGGTGACCAAAAAATCAAAGAAGCATAGGTGGGAGGGCTAGGCGAGGTGTGGTTATCTTTCAGCTAAAAGCACCAAAACTGTGCAGATTGCATCTCGGGGTTCGGGCCGGTTGTTCAATTTCTCTTGTTGCGTATTGGCGTGGGTGGCGCGCGTTTCTCAGGTCGATAGCGTGCTTGCTCCTTGTTAAATGTGCTCGACCAAAATTTAGGCTTGTACTGTTCATTGCCTGGGTTGCCGGTGTTTTTTGGTGTTTGGGGTTAAAAAGGAGAAATTTTTTTCAAAAATTTACCGGAGCTAAGGCCTTGTAACTTCAATGGAAAGTTAAATTGATCTGATCAATTTATGTAATTTGGTCAGTAATTTTGGTTGCGCTATCGTTTGGAATGGGTTTAATCTCGCCGCAATCAAGTTGGAATGTAGCGCTTGAGCAAACATAAAAATAGAGGAATACAGGAATGGCAGATAAAAATAAACATCACTTGGCGATGGCTATAAGGGCTATCAATACCCTCGCAGTTTCAGCCGCCACGCTTGCATTGGCGCCAAGCGCACTGGCCCAAGAACAAAAGGTATTAGAAGAGGTTGTCGTTCAAGGTATTCGCTATAGCCTAGAAGAAGCGGCTGACCGCAAGCGTGCCGACGGCCGCGTGGTAGACGTTATCGTTGCGGAAGACATTGGTAAACTGCCAGACAACAATATTGCTGAAGCATTGCAGCGTATTACGGGCGTCACCATTAACCGAGACTTTGGTGTTGGTTCAGAGGTTTCGATCCGCGGGCTTAAAGAGAACCGCGTAGAGGTAAATGGTCGTTCCACCATGGGCGACGGTCGTAATGGTATTAACTTTGAAGATTTTCCGGCTGGCTTTCTGTCAGCAGTAGAGGTTGTTAAATCACCAACGCCGGAGATGGTCGAGGGAGCATTGGGCGGCACAATCAGTTTGAAAACAGCGCGGCCATTGGATCTCAAAGACACCGTAATGGCGGCGACTTATGACATGGAATACGCAGATAAGGCCGATAATTGGGCTCCGAAAATTAATATCGCTGCAGGCGACTCCTGGGATTTCGGCGATGCCGGTGTTTTTGGCGCGATGGCTATGTTCTCGTATCAGGATCGCACTCTACGTCAGGATTCGTATGAGACGAGCCTATTTGTATACGATCACACACAAATTGCCAATTTAGACCAGCCTGCGCAGAATACGCCAAGCGGCGATAATGTGGTTGCTGCTGAACATAAGTTTGAACCCTATACTGAAGAGCGTGAACGCACCGCTTATAACGTCACTTTGCAGTGGGCGCCAGCCTCTGAGAAGGGTAACTTTTATTTAGATGTGAATGCGACTGAGCGCGATGGTAATCAGGAGGCCTACTCTATTCTTTATGCCTCAGGTTCGCCTGTTGCCACTGCTGATACTTACGAAGACGAAAATGGCGCGCTTAATAATTACCGCATGGAAGGCGTAGTTGCTATTCCTAAAACCTGGAGTTCGTTTCGTAGCACTGAGGCCTTTACTAATGCCTTTGGTGGTGAATGGAATTTCACCGATAAGCTAAAAGTATCTGGTGAGTTTTCGCGAGCGGAATCTAAGACCTTTGAACCTGCCTCGGAGTTTAACTGGCGGTCAGTTGATGCGGCAGCAGAAGCCTTAAACCCCTCTGCAGCTAATGAATTAAAATCAGATTTAACCGTTGTGAACAGTAACAGCAAGCCCGGTAGTGTTGTGTTCGACGATGGCGATATTTTCGCGCAAACTGAGAATTTTGCGTTTCGTGAGTACCGTTATATCGATGAGCGCGTTAACAATGAAGAGACTGCATTTAAGTTTGATGTTGAATATGCGGAGCCCTTTGATTTGGAGTGGGTTACGGCGGTTAAGACGGGGATTCGACATACCGAAAATGATTATGAACGCACGCAATCTGAATTACGTTTAAAGGATATTTATAAAAACCTCAAAGATGCTAATGGCGATCCAGCCATTATATGGATGGATGAAATTGCTGCGGCTTTCCCCGGCTCAATCATCACTCCTGGGGTCGGCAGCGATGCGTTTGACCACACTGGTATTGCCGGTCCGAACGCACTGACGAACTTTACCGTTTACGATGCCGGGCGTCTGAAAAACGTTAACGAAACCTTCCGCATGGTTCAGCAGTTGCTGGCTGGCAGTAATTACAATACGCCAGGTAACAGCGATGGTTATATCAGTACGAATGGTTCGGTAGCGGATGATTTGGTTGAGTCAAAAGGGTCTTATGCGCTGATCGGCGAGGAAACCTCTGCGTTTTACTTACAGGCGAACTTAGACTTTGATCGTTGGCACGTCATTGTTGGTGGTCGCTATGTTGAAACAGATATTACGTCTACTGCCTATAATCAAGAAGGTACGTCGCTGGTAGTGGAAAAACAAAGTTACGATGATCTTCTGCCAAGTGTGAACGTTGCCTACGATTTGATGGACGATACGATTGTGCGCTTTGCGGCAGCAAAGGTTATGCGCCGCGCCGACTACAATGAATTAAGCCCAACGTATATTTTCAACTCTGACCGTATTACCGCAACAAAGGGTAATCCGGCTCTAGAGCCCTACCGTGCTACCCAATACGATATCGCGATAGAGCATTATTTTGGCACCGGTAATATGGTCTCGGCGGCACTATTCTACAAAGATATTGCTTCCTTCCTGAAAGAAACAAGCCGCTGTGATTATGTTCCAGATGCAATGGCAACGCAGAACCAGTCGATTTATGAAAACATTTGTATCAAAGATTTCGATAATCGTTTTGCTAACACAAGTGACTACACCTTTGCGTCATCGCAAGCGGAGTTTGACACCGCCGTCGCTGAAAGTCGCAACGGTATCCTTACTACGCTGCCAAGCAATGGTGAAAGTGGTAAGGTTCAAGGTCTCGAATTGGGTTACCAGCAAGCCTTTGATTTCCTTCCCGGCCTTTGGTCAGGCTTCGGTGTGAACGCAAACTACACCTATGCTGACAGTGAAGATCCAGATGGCGTGGCGCTGGAAGATATTTCTAAAAATACTTACAACGCACAATTGTATTGGGAACACTCTGGGTTCGGCATGCGCTTGGCTTACACCTATCGCGATGAATTCTTAGATGATGTTTATCAAAAACGTACTGAGCGTGTCGGTACTCAGGTCGGCTATAACGATGGCGTATCTGATCCAACCGCAGGTAATTCTTACCGTGATGAGTTATCGCAATTAGACTTCTCAGCGAACTGGGATGTTAACGACAATATTGGATTGGTCTTCAATGTAACCAATTTGACCGCTGAGCCAACAGTTAACCGCAGTGTTACTGGCACGGTGTGGCAAGTACAAGAGAACGATAGGCGCTTCACTCTGGGCTTGCGTGCCAAGCTTTAAGTTAAGCGATTTTGAAAAAGCCGGGATCTCCCGGCTTTTTTTATGCCTGTCATAATCTGCGCTCAGCTTGTGTTGTCCGATGTGGCCCATTCTGTTGTGTATGTTCCAAGGATTTTTTATCGGGTGTGGGCGGGTCAGCAGTAAAATTTGCATAAATTATTGTGTGCACAAGTCGCTTTGGTGGGTGGATAGCAATCATGAGAAATCCCAAATAATCTGCAGTCCAAGTGCATTTTTCGCCATTTGAATACACTGTATATTTTTTGAGCGTCAAGATTTAAGCTTGGCTATTACATTCAGCGCGCTCGTTTATATAGCGGGTGCTGTTTGGCGGGCCAGGTCCGTGATTACGCAGGGCAGCCGCAGTTTTAAATAATAATTAAGGAGAATACGGGTGAATCTTGAGGTCCTTTCAAAATGCGATGACTTAATTTCCGCAAGGCCGCCAATTGTCCTCGTACACGGAGCGTGGCATGGTGCTTGGTGCTGGGAGAAAAACTTTCTGGCGTATTTTAGTGATAGGGGTTGGGATACCTTTGCGATCAGCCTTCGTGGGCACGGTCAAAGCGAGGGGCGCTCGGCACTCCGCTGGGCGGCGATTTCTGATTACGTGGTTGATCTGAAGCAGTTCATTGCGACTCTTGATCGTCCGCCAATTCTTGTTGGGCACTCCATGGGTGGCTTGGTCGTGCAAAAATATCTGGAGAGTAATACTGCTGCCGGAGGCATTTTGTTGGCGTCGGTTCCGGTTTCAGGAACGCTCAAGTTTAATTTGCGGCTACTTCTTCGGCATCCGCTGACGTGGTTGGCGGCGAATTTGCGATTGCGTCCGTACTTAATAATTGGGAAACCTGAGTTTGCCAGAGAATGGTTCTTTTCGCCGACCATTTCTAATGATGCTTTATCTTCGCACTTTTCTAAACTACAAAACGAATCCTTTCGTGCGGCCTTGGACATGCTCGGGCTTAACTTGCCAGCGCCAAGTAAAGTGAGGTCACCCATAGCGGTTCTAGGTGGAGAAAGGGATCAAATTTTTACTGTTGCTGAGGTTCTGGCGACAGCCAGTGCTTACGGTGTTGAAGCGAAGATTTTCCCGAACATGGCGCACAATATGATGGCGGAAGACAATTGGGAGGCTGTCGCCGACTGGATACTGACTTGGGCGTCGTCTATTACTGATGCGCGCGACCAAAGGAATTAATGCCGCGTAGTGCAGGTCGGCCTCAGAAAATGTGGTCACCTCCACTTGCCAATCCCAATAGGTGGCGGGCATCGCCACCTTGTGAGTTGAATCACATAAGGTATCAGCGCTGTGGTGTATACCCTTTGGGTAGGCCCGCATTTGCGGTAAAGCCATACAGCTCTGTACTGGGTAATGCGGCTTGAACTAGCTCGCGGACGGTGATCAATTGTTCAATATCAATGCCGGTTCGCAGTCCCATTGCTTCAAGCATAAAGACCAAATCCTCGGTTACGATATTGCCACTTGCGCCCGGTGCCGCTGGGCAACCGCCGATACCGCCCAGCGAGCTGTCGATGGTGGTTAAACCTAAGTCGACGGCCGCTAAGGCATTGGCTAAGCCTTGGCCCCGGGTATTGTGTAAATGTACGCCATTGAGTTTTTCGCGACCACAATGTTCCCAAATTTGTGTTACTAAGCGGCGGAGCTGTGCCGGATTGCCGCTGCCCGTGGTGTCGGATAAGCCGACTTCATCTACGCCGAGGGCGACGAGCTTTTCTGCAATTGCCACAACTTTGCTCTCGGCTATGGGGCCTTCAATAGAGCAGCCAAAGGCGGTCGACAAGCCAACTTCAAAGTGGGGCCGTTTACCTGCTACGGAATTCATTAGGGTAATGATGCGTTCAATTTCTTCAAACATTTGCTGATGACTGCGATTTACATTGCGTTGGCAGTGGGTTTCGCTCACCGAGAAGGGAATTGATATTTTATGGGCACCAGCCTCTAGCGCGGCTTGTGCTCCGCGCAGGTTCGGCACCAGAACGGCAACCACTAATCCTTCAATGTTGCGAGCGTAACGCACGAGTTCAGCGGTGTCTGCGAGTTGCGGAAGTATCTTGGCAGGTACAAATGAGCCGACCTCTATTTCGCGCACGCCGGCGGCGGCCTCGGCGCGAATCCAGGCTTTTTTCGCCTCGGTGGGCATAATTTCAGCAATGCTTTGCAGTCCGTCGCGCGGACCTACCTCGCTGATTTCAATGTCTATTTTGTCATTTTGCATAGTCTGTCCGGTACTTATGGTAGCAACAAAAGATATATTGATATAACATAAGGACAAATTGTAGATGTAGAGCCGCTTAATGTCCACTTCTCCGTGGCTGAGCGGGAATATGATTCGATTGGAGATGTGTTATGTCCGAGCAGGACTCAAACAAGAACTTACCGCTGAGTGGCATCCGTGTGGTGGAGTTTACCCATATGGTGATGGGGCCGAGCGCGGGTCTTGTGCTTGCCGATCTCGGCGCCGAGGTCATCAAAATAGAACCGATTAAGGGCGATAATACACGTCGTCTTAAAGGCTCTGGCGCGGGTTATTTCCCCATGTATAACCGCAATAAGCAGAGTCTATGCTTGGATTTAAAAGATGAAGCAGGGCAGAAGATCGCACTGCAACTGATTGATAAAGCCGACGTGCTTATCGAGAACTTCCGGCCCGGAGCGATGGATAAGCTGGGTTTTGCCTACGAGCAACTGCGCCTGCGAAATTCACGGCTGATTTACTGTTCTTTAAAGGGGTTTCTCGACGGCCCTTACCAGCATCGCACAGCGCTGGACGAAGTGACGCAAATGATGGGTGGTCTCGCCTATATGACTGGCTTGCCGGGAAAACCAATGCGGGCGGGTTCTAGCGTAATTGATATTACCGGTGGCATGTTTGGCGCTATCGCTATTTTGGCCGCACTGGAAGAACGCCACCGCACGGGCACTGGTCAGTTAGTGAAAAGTAGCTTGTTTGAAAGCACCGCTTTTATGGTTGGCCAGCACATGGCGCAACAAGCGGTAAGCGGTTTGCCCTTGCAACCGATGTCGGTACGCACCTCGGCTTGGGCAGTTTATGACATATTTGATACCTGCGACGACGAACAGGTATTTGTTGGTGTGGTCAGTGACACCCAGTGGGCGATTTTCTGTCAGGCCTTTGCACTGGCGGAGTTTGCCGAGGATGCTAGTTTGGCACTCAATAACGAGCGGGTTGCGCAGCGTGATCGCATTATGCCGGTTATTAGGCAATGCCTTGGTGCAATGACCAAGCAACAGCTAATGAGCAAACTAGATCAGACGGGCCTGCCGTTTGCGCCGATTGCCTCGCCAAGCGATTTATTTGATGACCCGCACCTTAATGCTGGTGGCGGCTTGGTGGAAATTAGTTTGCCAGACAATGGCGGTAAAGCGCGCTTGCCGGGTTTGCCAATAGACCTGGCCGGGCGTCGCTTAGGTCTGCGCCAAGACTTGCCGACAGAAGGCGAACACAGTCATGCCGCCTTGCTCAGCATCGGTTATAGTGAAGAGCAGATTCAAGCGCTGCGTAGCGCGGGAGTCGTGCGCTAGGCAAAATCTACGCTATAGGTATCAGGTGGTGAGATGGCGAAGCAATCTACACAGATCAATCGTAAACTGCACCGTGTCATCACCTTTAGGCAGCTGGAGGTCCTTCATGCTGTGGCGGAAACGCACGGCGTAGGCAGCGCAGCCGAAAAGTTAAACCTCACTCAACCCAGTGCCTCGATGCAGCTAAGAAAGCTCAGTGATCATTTGGGTTCTCCGCTGTATGAAGTGCTAGGCCGCAAATTAAAACTCACTGATTCAGGGGCGCTTGCCGTTGCCGCTACCCGAGACATCTTCGCCCGTTTGGAACAGTTGGAGCTTGATTTGAATGCGCTGGCGGGGCTGCACGCCGGAACCCTTCGCATTGGTATCGTCACCTCGGCAGAATACTTTGTGCCGCATATTCTTGGCCCGTTCTGTAAAACCTACCCCAATATTGATGTTCATCTTGCAGTCGGTAATCACCGTGAAATGATGAAACGCCTCGATGAAAATCTTGACGATCTTTACTTTTTTGCTGACCCACCAGCGTCTGAACAATATGAAGCACTTCGCGTTGGCGCGAACAAGCTCTTGCTGATTGCCTCTGCCAAGCACCCTCTTGCCGGGCGTAAAGCGCTGAAATGGTCTGATCTGGAAAATGAAACATTGCTGTTGCGGGAAGACGGATCGGGGTCGCGACGCATGCTAGAGCAGCACCTTGCGGCGCAGGACTATGTGATCCCTAAACACCGTGTAATTGCCAGCAATGAAGGGATTAAACATGCGGTGCTCGCTCAGTTAGGTATTGCAGTAGTGTCGGCGCACACCCTTGACCATGGCGCTAGCGAAGATTTAGTGCAGCTCAATGTAGAGGGCTTTCCTATCGATAGTCAGTGGTATTTACTCAACCATCGTGATAAAAAATTTTCGGTGCTCGCGCAAGCCTTTCGTGATTTTTTGCTGGACGAAGGCGGGCAAATGCTAAGCGAGGGCTTGGCATACTGGGAGCAACATCGACAGCCGCGCTTGCCGCGTTAGTAGAGCAAACGGGTGGTCTATAATAATTATTTGGGCTGTATGCCCCTTAAATAAAGCGGAGTGAAGATGAAAAAATTACTGAGCAGTTTTAGCTTGTTGCTGGTTGGCTGCATGGGGATGCCTGAGACGGTCGCACCGGTCCAAAACTTCGAACTCGATCAGTTTTTGGGTAAATGGTATGAGGTGGCCCGGCTCGACCATTCCTTTGAGCGAGGACTGTCTGAAGTAAGCGCCGAATATTCCCTGCAAAAAGATGGCAGTGTAAAAGTGCTTAACCGTGGCTATAAGCGCGAAGACAATAAATGGAAGTCGGCTATTGGTAAGGCCAGTTTCGCTGAGGGCGCAGATCAGGGCTATTTGAAAGTCTCCTTTTTTGGTCCGTTTTACAGCTCCTATGTTGTCTTTGATTTGGGCGAGAATTATCAGCACGCGTTTGTGTCGGGGGCCAATACGAACTACCTATGGCTACTCTCACGAACGCCTGAAATTAGTCCTGTACTGCGGGACCAGTTTTTAAATATGGCTAAAGAACGGGGCTTTGACACCAATGCGGTGATCTGGGTGGCGCAGGGCGCTGAGAACACCCCGCCGATGGAATAAGGGATAAGTGAAGACTTGCTCTTTTGCTTCCAATTCTTGGGGGGCACAACGCCGTCTGTGGAGGCAAGGTTTGTCGATATAGGGCCTTTTAGCTAAATTGCCCTGTCATAACGTACAATACGCCCTTTATTTCAGCGCAGGGCGTAATACATGGCGATTCAGTGGTATCCGGGGCATATGCACAAGGCCCAGAAGGACATCCGCGAGCTGCTGCCGCAGGTCGATTTATTGATAGAGGTGCTGGACGCGCGTATTCCATATTCCAGTGAAAACCCTGCTATTGAAAAGATTCGCGGCGACAAACCCTGTATTAAGATTCTGAGCAAGTCGGATCTTGCCGACCCTGCGGTGACAGCGGCGTGGCAGGTGCATTTGGAGCAGCAGCGGGGGGTTAAAACCTTTGCGACTACGACGGATGAGCCGCAGAAGATAAAGCAGTTATTGGAGCTTTGTCGCCGTATGTTTCCGGCTAAAGACGCCGGTGTAAAAACCATTAACGCCATGATTGTTGGTATTCCCAATGTCGGAAAGTCGACGATTATTAATACCTTGGCGGATCGTATTATTGCCAAAACCGGTAATGAGCCGGCAGTGACCAAAAGTCAGCAGCGAATTAATTTAGGTAGCGGCATTGTGTTATTCGACACGCCCGGCATTCTGTGGCCAAAAATCGAAAACCCGAATAGCAGCTACCGGCTGGCAGTGACCGGGGCAATTAAAAGTACGGCGATGGAATACGATGATGTGGGCTTTTATGCTGCAGACTACTTGATAAAGGCCTACCCCGAATTACTTAAAGAACGTTTTCAGCTTGAAAGTATCCCCAATACGGAATTAGCTTTTTTGGAAGTCGCCGCTTTGCGGCGGGGCGCCTTAAGTGCCGGCGGGCGTATTAATTTACACAAGATTTGTGAATTACTAATTAACGAACTGCGGGCCGGCACAGTGGGCCGGATTACCTTAGAAACGCCTGAAATGGTGGTGCAGGAAAAAATTGAGATCGCCGAAGCCCAGGCTAAGAAAGATGCGGATGCGGCCGAGCGTAAGCGACGGTTTAAAGCTGGGTCGCGCAATCCTAGTGAGAGTGAATTGGCAGCTCAGGAAGCGAACAATGCCAAACGCGCACCGCGTGGATCTCGCCCGCCTAAGGCGACGAAACCGCGCAAGTCAAAATAGCCGCTTGTATTGGGGCGGGCATATGCTGATTACTTATCTGAAATTCCTGCCGCGGCTGGACGTGGTGGGCTCGGTACTTCGCCGAGCGATAACACTTGGTATGACGGCGTGAAAGATCTTCCTGAATCTGGGCCGATTGTACCGTTAAACGGTGTAGACGTGACGCTTTTACACGCCGATGTAGAACAGGCGATCAGCGACGCCGCGGCGCGCTATTTTGATGACTGTCGCGATGCCATTCCTGGTTTTATTGATCGCCATTTTAACTACCCGGGTGCCATCGCACTGAATCGCGTCGCCTTGGGCTGGGATATGTTGCGGGCACCGATTAATTTGTTTTGGGCACCGATCTATAGCCTGATTGCCATCCTACGATACGGTTTAGCAAAGTCGAGACACTTAGCGGGTTTGTGCCGTCTACTGGATAGGGTTCCCGCTGGTTTTAGCACCGCGGTGCAGACACATATCAGTGAGCTTATCCAGCGCGAGCTTTTAAATAAGCATCAGCAAGATAATTTACTTGAGTCTTATATGCTGACGGCATTACAGGATGTCTATCAGCGGCACAGTCAGGCAATATTTCCTGAACAGCAATTTGCGCAACATATCGAGCCTTTAGTGGCCGATGCGCTGCAGCAGTACCAATACACACGTACGGCTTCGGCGGACATCACGAATAGTTTATCGTGCACGATACTGGGCGCGTTTGCTTTTCAGAAGTTTACCCCGGGTGGTATTGGGATTGCGGCGTTGCTGGCTTCGGTGGTCTCTACTGAATTGGCCAGTCAGCAGTTTTGGTTTGGTGAGACAATTGGTCGTTGGTATTACAGCGTGTTTCCACCGGAACCCAGTATGGCCTTAAGCTTGGGTGTATTCGCTGGTGTGCTGGCGGCACTGGCGTCATTTGCGGCCTTGTCTGGTGTCATTACCGACCCGGTGCAAGCGCTGACTGGGCTACATCGCCGCCGTTTGCTTAAAATGTTAAATCACTTACAGCAAGATTTTACGCTGAGTACTCGCGGCAGTTTCCGTCCCAAAGACCATTTTGTGGCGAGAATTTTGGATGGTTTCGACATGATTCGGGCGAGTGTGCTCTAAGATTTAAAGTGCGTTGTCCGGCTTTGTTTACTGCACAGCCTTCTGGCGCGGCAAGTATGGCATAATGGTTGGTGAGCAATCGGTATATGGGCTCGCGCCGCAGATTAAAAATATCGGGCTTGGTTTTTGTAAAAAAGGCTTTGTGAGTAAATAAGGCGATATGCCTTAGCGTTTAATTAATTGGGAAGTAAGCATGGAAAATAATGATGTTCTGCGCCGGGTGCGCTACATCTTCGATTTTAATGACGCAAAGATGATTTCGGTTTTTGGTTTGGCGGATCATTTAGTGAGTCGAGAAGAAGTGAGTGATTGGTTAAAGCGCGAAGGCGACCCGACCTATCAGCCCCTCGGTGATCTTCATCTTGCGGCTTTTCTCAATGGCTTAATCAGCGATAAGCGCGGTAAGCGCGAAGGCCCTAAGCCTGAGAACGAAAAACGCTTAAGCAATAATATGATTTTTATGAAGCTGAAAATTGCCCTTAACCTCAAGGCTGAGGATGTTATGGCGATCTTGGCGTTGGCGGATGTCATTATTAGTAAGCATGAACTGAGTGCTTTTTTCCGCAAAACCGATCATAAGCATTACCGTGATTGCAAAGATCAAATCTTGCGTAATTTCTTAAAGGGCTTACAGCTTAAATATCGCAGTGACGCGGAAGCTGAGGCAGAAGAAGAGTAGCGAGTTACTTAAACGTGGGGTGGCATGCTCACGCTGCCACCCCAGTGTTCACAGGTAATTAGCTAATATTGCCGGTCACTCGAACCCGGCGGCTGGTCCGAGCAGTACCCTCAGACTTGGCAGCTTCACGTTTTTTAATGCCGTCATCGATGATGTTTTTCAGCGCGATGATCATACCGGTAAAGATAAATGCGCCGGGTGGCAGTATGGCCACGAGCACCGCGGTGTAATCATCGACTAATACGATCTTCCACGCTTTGGCACCTTCGCCAAAGAGTAAATCCATATTCGCGAAAATGGCGCCAGTGCCAATCACTTCTCGTACTGCACCCAGTAGCATCAAAATAACGGCAAAGCCTACGCCCATAATAAAGCCGTCGTACATCGCCGGTAGCACTTTGTTTTTACAGGCAAAGGCGTCAGCGCGGCCGAGTATTACGCAGTTGGTGGTAATCAGCGGTAGAAATATCCCTAAGATTTGAAACAGCTCATAGGCAAAGGCTTGCATCAATAATTCAATACAGGTGACGGCCGCAGCAATAATCATAACAAAGGCTGGCAGGCGAATAGCGTCAGAGGCGAAGCTACGAATCATCGAGACACAGGTATTGGAAATGGTGAGTACTAGCATCGTGGCTAGACCCATGCCTAAGGCGTTAATCACCGAGCCGGTCACGGCGAGCAAGGGGCATAAGCCGAGGAGCTGAACAATAGCGGGGTTATTCTTCCAGAGGCCGTTTAAGGAAATTTCGCGGTAACTGATATCACTCATGGCTGTGCTCCTGTTTTGGGGCAATGCCGGTAATCGTCGCGCGATTGGCATCGAAATACAGTAAGGCGCGGTGTACGGCGCCGGTCACTGCGCGGGGCGTAATCGTCGCGCCGGTAAATTGGTCAAACACGCCTTTGTCCTTTTTTACGGCCCATTTGCTCGCTTCTGGATTGCTTAGGCTTTTACCGATAAACCCGTCGACCCAATGGCTCTTTTTGTAGTCTACCTGATCGCCAAGGCCGGGTGTTTCGCGATGAGATAAAACCCGCACACCAGCAATGCTGCCGTCCAAATTAATGCCGACGATCATGTCGATATCCCCAGTATAACCATCGCGAGCGGTAGCGGGCAGGATCGCGCCGACAAACTTGCCGTTTTGGGTTGCGCGATAAAATTTCTTGGTTTCGCGCAGGCCCAGTAATTCACTGTCGGCGACGCTGTCGATGTCGTCGAGCATGGAGTTGTCGTGGCGGGATTTAGGAATAATCTCTAGCAGCGCGCGTTCTTCCGCGTGACGTATATTTTCCTGAATCAAGCCTCGGGTCGAGAGATACGTGCCGGCGATCACACCGGTGGTAACTACCGCAAATAAGCCCAGCAATACGCTATTTTTACTAATTGATTGGCCGAGGATGTTCATTTTTCGGCTCCAGACTTATGCCCGTAAGTGCGTGGCTGAGTAAAGTGGTCAATAAAGGGAGCAGCGAAGTTCATTAGTAGCACCGAGAATGCCACGGCGTCAGGATAATTTCCCCATACCCGAATGATATAAATTAACAGGCCAATCAAAGCCCCGTAAATGAGCCTGCCGCGATTGGATACTGCCGAGGTGACTGGGTCGGTCACAATAAAGAAAGCGCCGAGCATAGTGGCGCCACTGAATAAATGGAAGAACGGCGAGCCGCCGGAGGCAGAGCTGCCGCCGTCGTAGAAGAACAGCGACATTAGAGTGAGTACGGCGAGCATGCTAACTGGTGCGTGCCAGGTGAAAATGCGGCGGTAAATTAGGTAGGCGCCACCGAGTAAAAACCCCGCGTTAGCCCACTCCCAGCCGATACCGGCTACTTGACCGAATTGGGGTGACTGCGACCAGAGGTCGTCGACGAGCAGTGCGTTATTTTGCTTTAGTACATCTAATGGCGTGGCCATGGTGATGGCGTCAATGGCTTCGCGACCAAATCCAAAGCAGTAGCGTAAGGCCTCGATGGGCCCGAGCAAATCACCATTAAAGCTGCCTTTGGGCGCGAGCCACTGGGTCATTTGTACTGGAAAGGAAATCAGCAGCATGACGTAGGCGGCCATGGCGGGGTTAAAGGGGTTGTAGCCCATACCGCCATAGAGTTGTTTGCAAATTAAAATAGCAAAACCAGTGCCGATCATAATTAGCCAAAATGGCGCGGCGGGTGGTAGGGCAATGCCGAGCAGAAAGGCGGTAACCAGCGCGCTGCAATCATTGAGGTAAAAACCGATGGGGCGCTTGCGCCAGCGCAGGGCTAAGGCCTCAAAAGCCAGTGCGGTAATGCTGGCCCAAAGTACGTTAATAATGGTGCCAAAACCAAAGAACCAGGTCAGTGCCAGCATACCGGGCAGGGTCGCCAGTAGCACGAGGCGCATAACACTCGCGGTGCTCATCGGTCCGTGGGCGTGTGGTGAACTGACTTTTAAAAATCCCATAGTCTGTTTTGTGCTCTATAAAAGGGTGTTAGCCCAGCTGCTGTTTGGCGCTGGCCAGTTTGTCTTGTAACTTCGCGATGGAGTCGGCCAGTATCTCTGCTTTGTCGTCGCCATTTTCTTGAGCGGCACTCAATTTTTCTTGCGTGCGGGCGATACGATTTTCTAGTGACTCAATGGTCTGCTTAAGTTTGTCTTCATCGCTCATCTCTGCCTGGGAGGCGCGCGCGGCTTTCGCGCGTTCAATAGCCGCCTGTACGGGATCGTCGCTACTTGCTGCTGTGCTTGGCGCAGATTCCTTGATAGCCGCAAGATGTTCGGCTAACTCTTGTTTGGCAGTGTCTAGCTTGCTTTGCGTTTTATCACGGCCGGTTGCGAAGGCGGCGACATTGGCGTCGTTTTGCTCTTCGGCCATGCTTAGCTTTTGCTGCGCCGCGGCAAGGCGTTTTTCAGTTGTGGCGACGAGATTTTGGAGGCGCAGGGTTTTGTCTGCGTCGCTTTCGTCGGTGCCGCTGCCTGCGCGCTTGGCCATGGCGCGGGCGATTGCAGCCTGGGCTGGGTCGCTGGAGTTTGGCGCTGCTGTGTTCGCTAAACTGGCTTCATGTTCAGCAATTTCTTTTTGCAGTGCAGCAAGCTTATCTTCGGTTTTGATCACGGCGGTGGCGAAGGCTTCAACGTTTTCGCTAGCTTGTTCCTTGGCGAGCGCTAATTTTTCGCGCGCGCTGGTGAGTCGTCGCTCAGCACTGGCAAGCAGCAATTGTAGGCGCTCTGATTTGGCGGTAGGACTTTCTTCTTCGGCAGTACCTTCACGTTTGGCTTGCGCGCGGGCGATCGCATCGTGCGCTGGATCGGTGTCCGCTTTTTTTGCCTTGCTGCGGTCGATGGCCGCTTGAATAAGATCGGCCTTGCCTGAATCGGGGTTGGCGGCCGCGGCGGCTTTGTCTTTAGCCGCCTGCAAACGGGCGGCGCGCTTGGCTTCTTTTTCTGCTTCTTCTCGCTCGAGTCTGGCGGTGCGGGCTTCAAAGCGCTCCTTTGAGCGCTCAGATTTAATTTTGTCTTGCTGAGCTTGGCGAATCTCGGCCTTTGACGCGCGGTAATACTGCACAAGCGGAATATTGCTTGGGCATACGTAGGAGCAAGCGCCGCACTCTATACAGTCGAAGAGTTTGTGGTCCTCGAGTTTTTCGTGCTCCTGGGCCCGAGCAAACCAGTACATTTGCTGCGGCAGCAGCGATACCGGGCAGGCCTCGGCACACATGCCACAGCGAATACAGGCTTGCGCTGGCGGTGGTGGTGGCAATTCGGCAACGCTGGGAGCGAGCACGCAGTTGCTGGTTTTGACGATGGGCACCGCGGTATCTTGGAGGGTGTAGCCCATCATCGGGCCGCCCATCACCAAGCGAATGCAGTCATCTTTTTTAAAGCCACTTTGGTCGAGCAGGAACTGCACTGGCGTACCGAGCAGTACTTCGTAGTTGCGGGCTTGGCTGCAGGCTTCGCCGGTCACCGTGGTAATTCGGGAAATCAGTGGTTCGCCAAAGCATATTGCCCGGTAGATTGCGGTTGCAGTGCCGATATTCTGACAGACGATGCCAATGTCAGCGGGTAGTCCGCCCGCAGGGACTTCTTTGCCCGTTAGTATTTGAATGAGTTGTTTTTCACCACCGGAGGGATATTTAGTGGGAAAGGGGACTATTTCAATGCCGGTGCCTTCAGCGGCTTTTCGTAGCGCTGCGATGCCCTCGGGCTTATTGTCTTCGACGCCGATCAATGTTTCTTTGCTGGGCTTTATGAGGTGGCGAAGGATTTCGGCGCCCGCAATGATCTCGGCAGCGCGCTCGCGCATCAATATGTCATCGGCGGTGATATAGGGCTCACACTCGGTGCCGTTGAGAATGAGGGTCTCAATGGGTTTGTCGTCGCGGGTACTAAGTTTTACTGCGGAAGGAAAACCCGCGCCGCCCATGCCAGCGATGCCCGCTTGGCGAACACGGTCAATTAAATCGAGTTTACTGAGGCTGCGGAAATCTTCGACGCCGGCATGATCAATCCATTCGTCCTGGCCGTCGGTGTCGATGACGATACAGGGCGCGCTCATGCCTGAAGGGTGAGGAATTAAACGCGATTCAATTACCGTTACGGTGCCGGAGCTGGGCGCGTGCACGGGGGCGCTAACAAAGCCTTTGGCCTCGGCAATCATCTGGCCTTTAAGTACGCGGTCGCCGATATTCACAATTGGGCTAGCTGGCGCGCCAATATGCTGGGCAAGGGGCAGTATCAATTGCGGGGGTATACCCGCGGAGTGAATCGGTTCCTGCAGTGATTGCTGCTTGTTTTCTGCGGGGTGAATGCCGCCGTGAATGTCCCACACCTTTCTCATGCGGCAGCCCCATTGCGGTCAGTGGCAATTAGGTCTTCTGCTGGCTTGGGCTTGTCCCAGTGCCAGGTTTGCAGGCTGGTTTCGATGGGGCGCATATCTATACAGTCAACAGGGCAGGGTTCAACACAGAGGTCACAGCCGGTGCATTCGCTGGCGATAACGGTGTGCATATGTTTGGCCGAGCCTAATATGGCGTCGACAGGGCAGGCTTGGATACACTTAGTGCAGCCAATGCACTCGTCTTCGCGAATAAAGGCAACCGAGGGCACCGCTTCTTCGGCAGCGTCTAGGGGTTTGGCTTCTACGCCAAGTAAGTCTGCAAGAGCGGCAATAGTGGCTTCGCCGCCTGGCGGGCATTTATTGATGTCGTCGCCGTCGGCAATCGCTTGCGCGTAGGGTCGGCAGCCTGGGTAACCGCATTGCCCGCACTGGGTCTGAGGCAGCAGCGCTTCAACTTGATCGGCGATGGGGTCGCCCTCGGTTTTAAATTTTACCGCAGCAAAACCGAGCAGGGCACCGAACACCACGCCTAGGCTGACCAGTGCCAGCAGCGAGGCAATAAAGGGGTTTTGGGCAATCAATTCAATCATTCTTTATACCAACCCAGCAAAGCCCATAAAGGCCAGAGACATGAGCCCGGCGGTGATCATGCCGACGGCTGGGCCTTTAAATGGCTGGGGAACATCGGCGGCGGTAATGCGTTCGCGCATGGCAGCAAATAAGACCAAAACCATAGAAAAACCTGCTGCTGCGCCAAAGCCGTAGAGCGCAGATTCAACAAAACTGTGATCTTTGTTGATATTGAGTAGCGCCACACCGAGCACTGCGCAGTTGGTTGTGATTAGAGGCAAAAATACGCCGAGCACTTTGTATAGCATGGGGCTGGATTTTCGCACGACCATTTCGGTGAATTGCACAACCACTGCGATGACGAGAATAAAGGTTATGGTGCGTAGGTATTCTAAGCCCAGAGGCACCAGCAGCCATTCATAGCTTAGCCAGCTGCAAATAGAGGCGAGGGTCAGTACAAAAGTCGTTGCGCTGGACATGCCAATGGCGGTTTCCAATTTATTGGAAACACCCATAAAGGGGCAAAGGCCCAGAAACTGTACCAGTACAAAGTTGTTAACCAGAATGGCGCCGATTAACAGTATTGAATAGTCTGCTAGCACAAATTTAGCCTCGTTTAGTTCTGTGTATACTCGCGTGCAGTATTGGTGCAGCGACCAGCATAAATATGCTGGCTAGACACTCACAGCTCGGATCTTAGTTTATTTCGATCAAGCGTTCAATTTAAAATCCTGTAACCCTCGCGCGCCAGTGATGGCGCGCAGCGGATTGAATTTATTGGATTTTCATTCCAGCTTTGGCACCACTGTCAGGGCTGAGCAACCAAATTTCCTGATCGCCGGGGCCTGCGGCGAGCACCATGCCTTCAGAAAGGCCAAAGCGCATTTTACGCGCCTCGAGGTTGGCAACCATTACCGTGAGCTTGCCAACTAATTGCTCTGCCGTATAAGCGGTTTTAATGCCAGCAAACACTTGGCGTTGGCCGTGTTCGCCAAGACTTAGGGTCAGGCGAAGTAATTTGTCAGCACCGTCAACGGCTTCGGCAGCGACAATCTCGGCCACTCGCAAATCGATTTTAGCAAAATCTGGGTAGGCAATTGTGTCGGCTATACCCGTGTTGTTGTCTTTGGCCGCCTTTTTAGCTTTTGTTTTTGTTGCGGGAGCGGGCGAATTATCGCTGCTATCGTCAACCATTGCGGCGACTTTGTCGGCGTCAACACGGCTCATCATGGCTTTGAAGGGCGCAATTGCGTGGTCTTGCAGTGGGCTGAATTCACCCTGCCAGCTAAGATCACAATTTAAGAAGCCTTCGGCTTGCGCTGCAAGTTCGGGCAGTACTGGTGCCAGATAGGTCATTAGCACCCGGAAAATGTCGATGCACTGGGAGGCGACATCGGCGGCTTGGCCTAGGGTGTCTTCGCTTTTGGCGAGTTTCCACGGTTCGCAGGAATCAAAATATTCATTGGTGGCATCGGCTAAGGCCATAATTTCCCGTACTGCCTTGCTGTATTCGCGTTGCTCATAAAGCTCGGCAATCGCCTCGCTGGCGCCGGCAACGCGCTTCCATAGCTCGGGGTTGTGCTGCCGGCTAGATAGCTTGCCGGCATTGCCTTTGTGGACGAACTTGGCGCTGCGGCTGGCGATATTGACCAGTTTGCCGACGAGGTCTGAGTTCACTCGGTTGATGAAATCTTCAAGGTTTAAATCGATATCGTCGACCGCACCGGATAATTTGGCCGCAAAATAGTAGCGCAGATATTCCGCGGGCAAGTGCTTGAGATAGGTTTCGGCCTTGATGAAGGTGCCGCGTGACTTCGACATTTTTTTGCCGTTGACGGTTAAAAATCCGTGGGCATAGATCGCCGTTGGCTGACGGAAACCGGCTGAGTCGAGCATTGCGGGCCAGAACAAACCATGGAAATTGATAATGTCTTTGCCGATAAAGTGATAGAGCTCAGCTTTGGAGTCTGTACCCCAAAATTCGTTAAAATCGCGATCATTGGTTGCGCACCAGTTGGCGCAGCTGGCCATATAGCCGATGGGGGCGTCTAGCCAAACGTAGAAAAATTTACCTGGGGCGCCAGGAATTTCAAAACCAAAATAGGGTGCGTCTCTGGAAATGTCCCAGCTATGAAGACCAGCGTCTAACCACTCGCGTAGTTTGTTGGCAATTTGCGGTTGCAGAGCATTACTGCTGGTCCAGTCGCGTAATAAATTTTCAAAGTCGCCGAGTTTGAAGAAAAAATGCGTGGAGCTTTTTTCAATTGGCGTGGCGCCAGAGATTGCCGAGCGGGGGTTGATGAGGTCCGCTGGGGTGTAGGTGGCGCCACAGGCTTCGCAGTTGTCGCCGTATTGATCTTCGGTTTTGCACTTCGGGCAGCTGCCTTTGATATAGCGATCAGCAAGAAAAAGCTGCTTTTCAGGATCAAATAACTGGGTAACCTCTTTGCGTTCAATGTGGCCGTTGGCGTCGAGTCGGCGATAAATTTCTTCAGAGTAATGTTTGCACTCTGGGGAATGAGTGGAATAGTAATTGTCGAAACGGATGAGAAATCCCGCTAAATCCCGCTCGTGCTCAGCTTTTACCCGCGCTATTTGCTCCTCTGGGCTAATGCCGAGTTTTTCGGCAGTAAGCATAATCGCAGTGCCGTGGGCATCGTCGGCACATAAATAGATGCAGTCATTGCCGCGCTGTTTTTGAAAGCGCACCCATATATCGGTCTGGATAGATTCCAGTAAATGACCTAGGTGGAGCGGGCCATTGGCGTAGGGTAGGGCGCTGGTAACGAGGATCTGGCGCGACATGAGTGTCCTTGTTGTGAACATGGCGGCGACAGCTGGATTGGCTGGCGACGCGGGTGGATTCAGAGGCGCCATACTATAGCGTTTTTGACTCTATCGTGCATCTGCTATGGCGTTGTTCGATGCTTGTCTGCCGCGTATACTCGCCGGCTGATTAAAAGGTTTATCTGAGTAGGGGCGGGAAATGGCGACAGAATTGGAATCTCGAGTTCGCGAAGCGTTATTGGCGGTGGTTTTACCGGGCATGTCATCGCCGCTCGCACAGTTTGCCGATATTCATTCTCTTGCTGTGAAGGGCGCCAACGTTGACGCGGTGGTTGAGCTCGGCTTTCCGGCACGCAGCGCGCAACAGTCTTATGAGCACGTGTTGTCGGCCGCGTTAAAATCTTTAGACGGCGTTGCCGATGCCGCTGTGCGGGTAACGTGGAAAGTCGCGCCGTATGCTGCTCAGCAAAATATTAAGAGCATGGAGAATGTTCGCAATATTATTGCAGTGGCCTCGGGTAAGGGTGGGGTCGGTAAATCGACCACCGCAGTTAATTTGGCGCTGGCGCTGGTGGCGGAAGGTGCCCGAGTTGGCTTGTTGGACGCCGATATTTACGGCCCTAGCGTGCAGATGATGTTGGGCGTTGCCGATGGCGTGCGACCCAAGCAATACGGCACCCATTATTTATTGCCGATTGAGGCGCACGGTGTGCAGTCGATGTCGATGGGTTACTTGGTTACCGAAGATACGCCTATGGTGTGGCGCGGACCAATGGCAACCGGTGCGCTTCAGCAGCTATTGAATCAAACGTATTGGCAGGATCTAGATTACCTAATAATTGATATGCCGCCGGGTACCGGCGATATTCAGTTAACCTTGTCGCAAAAAGTACCGGTATCGGGTGCTGTTGTCGTTACCACGCCGCAGGATATTGCCTTGCTCGATGCCAAAAAAGGAATTGAAATGTTCCGTAAGGTCTCGGTGCCTGTGTTAGGTATTGTCGAGAATATGGCAGTGCATATCTGCAGTGAGTGCGGTCATCATGAACATGTGTTTGGCGAGGGTGGCGGTGCGCGGATGGCCAGTAATTACCAGGTGCCAATGTTGGGTTCGCTGCCTTTGTCTATGCAGATTCGCAGTCAGGCAGATTGTGGTAAGCCGGTGATGGTCGCGGACCCAGAAGGTGATGCGGCGGCATTATATCGCGCTGTTGCAATTGGCATGACGGCAGAATTGGCCAAGCGCCAGCGAATGCAGAGCAACGCCTTTCCCAATATTTCCATCAGTGACGATTAAATTATTTTTATTAAGCCGCGGCTTAGAAGCTAAGGGGATGCAATGAGTATTAAGTCGGATAAGTGGATTCGCCGCATGGCTGAAAATGAGGGCATGATTGAGCCCTTTGAACCGGGCCAAGTGCGGGCGCAGGGTGGTGCCAAGATTATTTCTTATGGTACTTCAAGCTATGGCTATGACGTGCGCTGCGCCAATGAGTTTAAGGTATTTACGAATATCCACTCGGCAACGGTTGATCCCAAAGCCTTTGATGACAAGAGCTTTGTGGATATCACCGGCGATTATTGCATTATCCCACCCAACTCTTTTGCTCTGGCACGCACCGTGGAATATTTTCGGATTCCGCGCAGCGTACTGACCATGTGCCTGGGTAAATCAACCTATGCGCGCTGCGGTATTATTGTAAACGTCACGCCGCTGGAGCCTGAGTGGGAAGGTCATGTGACTTTAGAATTTTCTAATACCACAACGCTACCTGCTAAAATTTACGCGAACGAAGGCGTGGCGCAGATGCTGTTTTTTGAATCAGATGAAATTTGTGAAGTGAGTTACAAAGATCGCGGCGGCAAATATCAGGGTCAGACCGGCGTTACTCTGCCGAAAACCTGAGAAAAGCGCTAAGCGCTTGACGGTATACACGCCCTTGGGTGCATAAGGGCAATGCGGGCAAGCCGCTAGCCCTTAACTTTCTTGCCGTTAAGGGTGGCGCTGAGCAGCTCAAGTGAATAGGTGTCGTCCTCGTCCGTTTGCTCCAAACGAACAATTAAATAATTCCAATCTTTTGCCAACCATACGATGGTTTCGCTATCGCTACCTTCCCGGCTGCGGCTCAGTTTAACCGTGTTTAATTTGCCGACTGGGCTGTCGATCACTTCTTCGCCAATTTTTTCTACTTGGTAGGTTTTGTGTTTGCCTCGGTTGACCACGGTCTGGGCCATGGCGGTATCGAAGCGGCCGTGGATAAGTGCTTGACGCATTTGCAGTTGCGCACTGAGCTGGTCAAAGGTGCCTGCGGTTAAAGGTGCGGTCCACGGTTTGCGGTATTTTTTATCGCTAGCCAAGCCTTTTTGCCAATCGAAGTTAATTTTCTGATCTTGTCTGCTGCTGAAATTATTGCTGTATTCATAGCTCAGCGGGCGCAGGCCCTTGGCGCCGTCTTCAATCACGCTTTCTTCGCTCACTTTAATAAACATGAGTTTAGCGTGCTGGGATAGCTGCCAGTTATTTCCTTGCTTACTCAGGCTGCGAGTAGCCGTCGTGGTCAGGCTGTTGCTGCTGATTTTGTATTCAGCTTGGTAAGGCAGGATTTCGCTTTGTTGAGAGGCTGGGGCGCTAAGCGGTTTAGTGTTCGTGGGGTCGCTCGCTATTGGCTTGGTTTTAATTGTCTGAACGGGAACCAGCATTGTGGGGCCGGCATCTGGCGTCGCGCTAATGCCGCCGCCGCTAGCAAGTGCATGGCTTGCTAGGGTGCAAAATAGCAATACGGACAGGCTAATCCTGCTGAAAAAGAATGCCATTTTCGGGTAAGACTTGCGCATCGAATACCGCCTTTGAATTCTGCAAAACCAAACGTCCCTCGGCAAACCAGCGCGCCGCCATTGGGTAGATAGTATGCTCTTTGGACAGTACACGATCAGCAAGTGCTGCAGCATCGTCGCCGGGAAATACCGGTATTTTTGCCTGAATAATAGCGGGGCCGCCGTCGAGCTCTTCGGTAACAAAGTGAACAGTGGCGCCGGCCTCGCTGTCGCCTGCGTCTAGGGCACGCTGGTGAGTGTGCAATCCTGGATATTTAGGCAGCAATGAGGGATGGATATTAATCAGTCGCCCTAAATAGTGACGGACAAACCCTGGTGTGAGTATTCGCATAAAGCCAGCAAGCACAACGAGGTTGGCGTGGTAGCTGTCAATGCAGGTCCGTAGTTCAGCGTCAAAGGCTTCTCTGCTGGCGAATTGAGTGTGATCGATGCAGGCGGTAGCGATACCCGCCTGCTTGGCGCGATCAAGACCAAAGGCTTGCGCCTTATTGCTGATTACCGCGCAGATTTCAACATCGGGCAACAGGCCGTCTCTGCTGGCATCAATAAATGCCTGCAGGTTTGAGCCGCTGCCAGACAGCAGTATGACAAGTTTACAAGGCATGATTTACATGCCTTGAATGGTGACTTGCGGCTCGTCTTCCCCTGCTGCATCTATGCTGCCGATCACTTGCGCCACTTCACCTTGTTGGCCGAGCATGTCGAGAACGGCCTCAACGTCATCGGCGGCAACCGCCATGACCATACCGATGCCGCAGTTAAAGGTGCGGTACATTTCCCGAGCTTCAACATTACCCTGCTCTTGGAGCCAGTCAAATATCGCCGGGCGCTGCCACGTTGTGCTATCGATAACCGCTTTGGTGTTGCGCGGTAGAACCCGAGGAATATTGTCGAGTAGGCCGCCGCCAGTGATGTGGGCAAGGGCGTTGATTCGATATTGTTTGATAACCCGCAGTACCGGTTTGATGTAAATCCGAGTTGGTGCGAGCAGTGTTTCGCCTAGGGTGCTATCGCCAAATGCTTGGTCGAGTTTGGCGCCGCTGTGCTCAATAATTTTGCGCACCAGCGAGTAACCGTTCGAGTGAGGACCTGATGAGTTAATGCCGATCAGTTTGTCGCCGATTTTGACAGAGCTACCGTCAATAATATTGGCTTTTTCGACGATGCCAACACAGAAACCTGCTAAATCGTAGTCGTCGCCCTCATACATGCCAGGCATTTCAGCTGTTTCGCCGCCGACTAGTGCGCAGCCTGCTTGCTCGCAGCCGATACCAATTCCGCTGACAACGCTGGCAGCAATATCGACATTCAGTGCGCCAGTGGCGTAGTAGTCGAGAAAGAATAAAGGCTCGGCGCCAGTCACCAGCAAGTCATTGACGCACATGGCGACCAAATCGATACCGATGGTGTCGTGAATTCCCACTTCCATGGCAAGTCTGAGTTTGGTGCCTACACCGTCCGTGCCTGAGACCAGTACGGGCTCTTTATAGCCGGTCGGAATTTGGCACAGGGCGCCGAAGCCACCTAGGCCGCTCATGACCTCGGGGCGGCGGGTGCGTTTGGCAACATCTTTAATGCGTTCTACGAGCGCATCACCGGCATCGATATCAACGCCGGCATCTTTATAGCTTAAGCTTGGCTTACTGGTGTCAGTCATAGTCGTTGGCTGTCCTCTAAGAGGGCGCCATTCTAGCTTGATTAGGACATTAATTCAGTAGCAAAAACGCGACTTTTTGCCACTACTCACGACGATCTCGCGGCGGCTTGCTACAATAGCGGCTCGAGACAGGGAAAAGGGCATGAAACAAGTGAAGCAAATAATCAGGGTGTCGGTCGTATTTTTGCTATTGGCGACAGCTGGGGCCAGTGTGGCGGTGGCTGATACAGTGGCAAATTTATATGATGAACAGCTGGTTGTGGAGTCTCAATCGCCGCAAACCCTCAAAAAAGCCGCAGCTGAAGCGCTCGCCCGCGTGTTTGTCAGGGTCTCTGGGCGCGGTGATATTACGGGTAACCCTTCATTGAATGAGGTATTGACTCGGCCTGAACCCCTAATTACGCAGTATCGCTACCAGCGCAGTAAAGATGAGAACGGCGAAGATATACTGCAGTTAAATCTTAGTTTTTCTCCTATGCAGGTGAACTCCGAGCTGCAGTCTGCAGGTTTGCCAGTCTGGTCAGCTAACCGACCAACGGTATTAGTGTGGTTGGTGGCAGATACCGCCGATGGGCGCCAATTTGTTGGTACGGATAGCCAGGCTGAGCTGTACCGTGATTTAAAAGCGGCGGCTCAACGCCGTGGCTTGGCATTGCAGATGCCGCTATTTGATTTAGCGGATTCAACGAATTTGACGGTGGATCAGCTTTGGACGATGTCGGTGGCGGATGTGCGCCAGGCATCGCAGCGTTATTCGGCGCCATTTGTATTGATGGGCCGGGCTTCGCAGTTTTCGACTGGGCAGTGGGTGGCGAGCTGGCAGGTGTTGCAAGGCGAAGACAGGGTAGCGTTAGAGAGTGATGGCTTGGATGGTAAAGAGTTGCTGGCGGCCCCGATTAATGCGCTCGCAGACCTCCAAGCATCAAAATATTCAGTGGTTGCGAGTGGAGCAAGTAGTAGTGCGAATAGTTTAATTCACGTTAGCGGGATTGCTAACTTTGCTGCCTACGCGGATATGGTTACTTATTTAGAGGGCTTGGCGGTGGTGCAGCACGCCAATACCATTTGGCTGTCAGATAATGAGCTGATTTTAGAGTTGGTTTTAAATGACGACATGGAAAAAGTTAAGCGTTTCCTTAGTCTTGATGGTCGTCTATTAGAGGAGGCGTATGCCGGAATGTCGGCTAGCGCTGCAACGCAGTCTGTACGCGGTTACTATCGCTGGTCAGGTAGAGCTTTGTGAATACCCTGCCTAAGCCTGTGTGGGTGATGATATCACTTGCGCTAATTGTGCTGGTGATCCACATGCTGGCGCCCATACTAATGCCATTTCTACTTGCTGCAGTACTTGCTTATATGGGCGATCCTCTTGCTGATCGGCTAGAAGCGCGGGGTATGGCGCGAACTTGGGCTGTGGTAACGGTATTCGCATGCCTAAGTCTCTGCGGCTTCCTTTTACTTATTATTACTTTGCCGTTGCTGATCGAGCAGTTGCAGCTGTTGATGGAGCGTTTATACGACGGTCTGCGCTGGCTGCAATCCACCGCTTTGCCGAAACTGCGGGGTTATTTGGATTTGCCGGAACAAACTGAGCCTATGGATGCTGCTCGGAGCGCGATAAGTCAGCACTGGCAGAGTGCGGGGGGTATCCTTTTCTACCTTTGGGATAAAGTCAGTGGCTCTAGTCTTGTCCTCGTCGCGTGGCTGGCCAATATTACCTTGGTGCCGGTCGTAACGTTTTATTTGCTGCGAGATTGGGATGTTTTGATGGCAGCTATCCGTAATTTGTTGCCGCGTTCAATAGAGGCGCGCACGGTACTTATTGCTCAGCAGTGTGATGAAATTCTCGGTGCCTTTGCGCGGGGGCAACTATTGGTTATGTTAGCGTTGGCCGCCGTGTATACCGTGGGGCTTTGGGTGGTTGGCCTGGATCTGGCCTTAGTGCTGGGCTTGGCGGCGGGTTTAGCGAGTATTGTGCCGTATCTCGGTGTTATTGTCGGAGTTGCCGCGGCGGGTACGGCGGCATTTTTCCAGTTTGATGGCTTGTGGCCACTGGCGGGCGTGGCGGCGGTATTTGGCGTAGGGCAATTATTAGAATCAATGCTTTTAACGCCTATGTTGGTTGGTGAAAAGATAGGCTTGCATCCGGTAGTGGTTATTTTCGCCATCTTGGCGGGTGGTCAATTGTTTGGTTTTGTCGGCATATTGCTGGCACTGCCGTTTGCTGCGGTAATTAAAGTGATGATTAATCACTTGCACGACGAGTACAAATTAAGTGGTTTTTATGGTGCAGTGCCCGCCGCGCCGGAAGTGTCGGAGAGCGATGATTGATGGCTAGCCCGCAATTGCCGCTAGCGCTGAAGCTGGACAGCGACGCGACCTTCGATAATTTTTACATCACTGGCGAACACCAGCTGTTGGTTAATCAATTGCGCGAGCAGGCAATGGCGCAGGGTGAACAATGGATTTACCTTAGCGGCGGCGTCGGTCGCAGCCATCTTCTGCAAGCATGCTGTCATTTGGCTAGCGCGAGCGGTTTGTATGCTCGTTATATTCCGCTGGCCGATGTGGTGGATTATGAGCCTGAGGCATTGCTTGAAGGGTCTGAATTTTTGGATTTGCTGTGTTTAGATGATCTTGATGCCGTGGCTGGACAGGCAAGCTGGGAGCGCGCGCTGTTCAATTGCTACAATCAAATGCTCGCAACCGGCGCCAGAATGCTTGTGGCATCGGCTAAACCGCTAACTCAGCAGGGTATTGTGCTTGCCGACTTGCATTCCCGCTTGCAAAGCTTCAGTGTGTATCTGCTTCGAGATTCGGATGAAACTGCCAGGCTTGCGGCATTTCAGCTGCGCGCTAGGCTGCGAGGTATGACAATACCGGATGCGGTTGTTGAATATATTTATATGCGCTGTCAGCGAGACCTTGCGAGTTTGTTCGGTATATTGAATACTTTGGACCAGGTTAGTTTAGTCGAGCAGAGGAGGTTGACTATCCCGTTTGTTAAGAAAGTGATGGGGTGGTAGGTCTTTTTTTTAAAAACATTTGGTATTAGCGCCAAATGAGACTATTTTTACCGTGTGCATGGGAACTTGCTCGCGCGTAAGCGTTCGGAGTGCTGATTTTCAAAGTGCATTGCTCGTCGTGCTACGTGGTAAAATTACACAAAATCACACGTGCACAGGGCAATGCTCGTGTTATTCTGAGCAAATGGCGTGCTTTCACGGCATAGCAAAGGAATTTTCTAAAAAAATGAAGGGGAGTGTTATGCGTAAATTTCTATTGGGTGCAGCCATTGCAAGTTGCATGGTGCCGTCAATGGCGTCTGCGGCTGAAGAAGGTACTTGGTATTTAAACCCTGCTATTGGTTATCAAGTATTTGACGGCTCGCGTGACTTGACTAGCACCGAAGTCGCATTATTTGGCGCAGAATACGTGCTAAGTAAAGACTGGGGTGTTGAATTGCGCGGCTTGTACAGTGTTGCGGCAAGTGACCGTAATATTCGCGCTCAAGATCAAAAAATTCTTGGTAGCAGCATTGATATGCTTCGCTACTTTAGCCTTGGTGGTCAGAACGCAAAATTCACTCCTTACCTCGCAGCAGGTATGGGCGTGATCGAAGCTGATTATGAAAACGGCCGCTACGACAGCCAGACTCAGTTGAATGCTGGTGGTGGTGTACGTTATACCATTGACGAAAAATGGTCTGTTCGTGCTGACACGCGCTTAGTGTACGGTACTGACCACGAAACTCAGGACGGCAACGCGTCAATTGGTTTGAGCTATGCCTTTGGCGGCTCACCTGCTCCTGCCCCTGCCCCCATGCCAGTATCTAACGATTCTGATGCAGATGGCGTAGTAGATGGCGTTGATCAGTGCTCTGGCACACCAGCTGGTGTTGCCGTAGATGCAAAAGGTTGTGCATTGGATAAAGACGGTGACGGTGTACCAAATTACCGTGACAAGTGTCCAAACACACCTGCAGGTCGTCAGGTTGATAAATTCGGTTGTAAGTTCGTTATTAAGCACTCCGAAAGCATCAAACTGGAAATTAACTTCCCGAACAACTCAGACGCGATTCCTGTTGCCTATGCTGCAGAGCTGAAAAAGGTTGCTGCGTTTATGACTAAGTTTAGTGGTGTTAAAGCAGTTGTTGAAGGTCACGCCGATAGCAATGGTGCCGCCGCTTATAACAAGCAGTTGTCACAGCGTCGTGCAGACTCTGTTCGCAAAGCGCTGATTCGCGATTACAATATCGCAGAGAATCGCTTGAGTGCAGTTGGTTACGGTGAAGAGCGCCCGATTGCCGATAACAAAACGTCAGAAGGCCGTCGTGCTAACCGTCGTGTTGTAGCGGTGATCCAGGCTGAAGTTACTGAATAATCTTCGGTAAGTTCACTGTAAAAAAGGGGCCTTAGGGCCCCTTTTTTTGTGAGGAATAAGTGGTGCATCACTTATCTGGGTGAATCAGTAGCTCGTTGCCTGTCTTCATTACCTCCCCCCCCTTATCGGCAATATTTTTCGCGCATGGGATAGGCCGTAAATCCCTATTTGGGTTAATTTTGTATAGCCTGGTTACTACTTTTCAGTGCTATAGCTGCCGTACCTCTGGCGGCGTTAGTGGCTAAATCTGCCGCAAATCCCCTTCCTTGGTAAGCCTGAATTTAACTGGCATGGTTCTTGTAGAACCTAGTTAGATAAGGCCGAAAACAGCTTATAAATCACCATAATGGTGCACATGGCGGCGGCTTGTAATTGACCGTGCGCTCCACTTTGGTGCTGCGGTGAGAGGGAGGTGTAAATGATCTTTGGCCGTAAAAACCGGAAACCAATTACAATCGTTGACAAGAAAGTTGTCGATTGGAAGTACGCGGTATGTGGTTATTGCTCTACAGGGTGCTCAATTGAAGTCGGTTTAAATGCCCAAGGTAAACCTGTAACCAGTCGTGGTAAGGGCAATGCACCCGTAAACCAGGGCAAATTATGTATAAAAGGGATTTTTGAACATGAATTGAGCGATAGCGCCGGACGCGGTGTGGAGCCACTCATTCGCAATAAGATATATGACACGTTTCAGCCCACTAGCTGGGATGCTGCGCTGGACAAAACTGCCGCTGAGTTTGTACGAATTCAGGAAAAATATGGTCGCGATAGCGTGGCGGTTGTGTCTACTGGCCAATTATTGACCGAGGAGTTTTATACCCTAGGCAAATTGGTGCGGGGTGTAATTGGTACGAATAACTATGACGGCAATACGACACTGTGTATGGCCTCAGCTGTTTCTGGTTACAAGCGATCATTTGGTGCCGACGGCCCGCCAGGCTGCTATGACGATTTTGAAGATACCCACTGTTTAATGGCCTTTGGCTCTAATTTGCCTGAACAGCACCCTATTATTTATTGGCGTCTGAAAGAAGCGCTAGAAAAGCGTAAATTTCCGCTAATCGTGATTGATCCTCGTGTCACGATGTTTGCGCAGTTTGCAGATATCCACTTACCCATTACGCCGGGAACCGATTTAGTCTTATTGAATGCCTTTGCCCACGTGATTTTGGCGGAAGGGCTGCAAGATCAGGCTTATATTGAGGCGCACTGCAATGGTTTTGAGGAGCTGAAAGCAACCGTTGCTAAATACGATCCCGTTACCGCCTCGCGGATTTGTGGCATTGATGCCGACATGATTAAGAACGTGGCCAGAATTTACGCGAAGGCGCCGTCAGCGATGAGTATCTGGACCATGGGGATCAATCAAAGCACCCATGGTACTGACGGTGTCTGTGGCATCAATAATCTGAATTTGATTACCGGCAATATTGGTATTCCCGGTGGCACAAGTTTGTCGATTACTGGCCAGTGTAATGCCATGGGTACCCGAGAGTGGTCATCATGTTCTGGCTTGCCGGGCTACCGGGCATTGGAAAAACAGGAACATCGAGATGAAGTCGCTAAGTTCTGGGGCGTGGATGAGAGCTTTTTTCCCGCCAAGCGCGGGCTTCAGCAAACGGACATCTTTCCCGCGATTGAATCCGGCGAGATCAAAGCCTTGTGGATCGTCGCGACCAACCCACTAACATCAATGCCCAACCAGCCGCGTATTAAGAAAGCCTTGGAAAAGCTTGAATTTATGGTGGTGCAAGACGGCTACAAAGATTGCGAAACCGTTAATTTTGCGCATGTGTATTTACCTGCTGCAGTATGGGGCGAGAAAGAGGGTGTGCTTACCAATACTGAGCGTAGAGTTAATCTAGTGCGCAAATTCGTTGAGCCACCGGGTAATGCCAAGGCGGACTACTGGATATTTAATGAGCTGGCAAAGCGCTTTGAGCGTGGTCGGGCAATGACATTTCCGGAAAGTAGTTCTGATATCTTTGACGAAATGAAGCAGCTGTCTAAGGGGGCGACGCGCAATCTTGATATTTCCGGCATGAGTCACGACCTGATAGAGGCGCAGCGCGGTATACAGTGGCCAATGCGTGAAGGCGACGACACGGGTAATGCACGCTTGTATAGCGACGGCGTATTTCCGTCGCCAAATGGCAAGGCGAATTTGTTGGCTATGGATTACATCGAAGACAACGAAGTACCCGATGACAGTTATCCGTTCTGGCTGAACAGTGGGCGCGTTATTGAGCATTTTCACACCCGCACCAAGACAGGCAAAATCGGCAATTTGAATAAATTTAGTCCTACGCCATATATGGAAATGAACCCCGACTCAGCGCGGGAGCAGGGCGTTAAACATCAGAGCTACGTGCGTTTGGTGTCTAAGCGTGGCGACGCGGTGGTGATGGTGCAGCTCACTCAGCGTGTACCTCACAATATGGTTTTTATTCCGATGCACTACCACGACTGCGTGAATCGCCTGTCGCTTGGCCTACTCGATCCTTATTCGCGTCAGCCAGCGTTTAAGCAGTGCGCGGTGCGTATTGAACAAATCGATCAGAAAGAAGCTGGGCGACTTAACGTTGAGCGCCGAGCGTATTAATTGGCGCGAAATCGATTCGCGCAGAATACCTTGAAGTTTAGTTGATGAGTTTCAGAGCGGCCTAGCAATGCAGTTGTAGGGCGTTCTCCAAAGGGTCTTATATATGTGGAAAGTTAGAGACGATGAACCCAGTTATGCTTTTCTTAAGGAGCCGACAGCGCCGGAGGTAAATTACTACGAGGCGCCCATCGATCTTATTGCGCGCACTGGCGGCGCGTTGCCCGCGGGCCGGGAAATGTTCATTAACGAAGAGCCGGGGGTGGGGAATAACCCCAACCGCAATAAGCAACACGCTTTTCATTTTACTGCAGACAATTGTATCGGCTGTCATGCTTGTGAAGCCGCGTGCAGCGAGAAAAACGACAACCCTGCACATATAAGCTTTCGTTCAGTTGGCTATGTTGAGGGTGGTACCTATCCTGACTTTAAGCGCATGAATATCTCCATGGCCTGTAATCACTGTGACGACCCGGTGTGTTTGAAAGGCTGCCCAACCCGTGCTTACACCAAGCATGTGGAATACGGCGCGGTGCTGCAGGACCCTGAAACTTGTTTTGGTTGCGGTTATTGCACCTGGGTTTGTCCCTACAATGCACCTCAGCTCGACCCGATTAAAGGACAGGTATCCAAGTGCAATATGTGTGTTGACCGCTTGGAAGTGAATTTAAAGCCAGCTTGTGTTTCTGCTTGTTTGGGTAACGCACTCAATTTTGGTGTAGTGGATGATCTACCCGATAATCGCGAACAGGGTAAGCTGAGTATTCCAGGGTTCCCTGATCCTGAAATAACTCACCCTAATATTCGTTTTCAACAGATTAAAAATATGCCTGACGAGGTTACCCGCCCTGATGGCATGGAAGTTAAATACCATAAGGGGGATGACGGTCAATATCGTCCAGTTGTTGACCAGAAGAAAGGCGTAGATAAAAAATGGAGTCTCGGCAAACTCAGTTCGCGTGAGAATCCCTTGGTTATCTTTACCCTTGTCAGTCAGACGTCGCTGGGTGCATTTCTATTGAGTTTCCTCGGCGCCCAATTTGGTATTGAGAGTGTTGTCGCTCTGCGGGAATCGGTGATGTACGTCCCCTTGATGGCCGTCACCGTCGCGTTGGCGGGGCTCGGTATGCTGATGTCGGCGACGCATCTTGGTAAGCCGTGGCGCTTTTACCGGGGCTTTAATAATTTGCGCCATTCGCCAGTGTGTCGCGAAGGTTTGGGCATGCTTCTGTATATGGTTTTTGCGGGTGTGCACCTGTTAGCGATGTTACCTGAAAATGCCGTGTTTATTTCAATGCTTGGCGAGTGGGGTAGCTTTAGGACAGTAGCCAGCGTAACTGGCTATTTGGCGCTAATTGCTGGTGCAGTTGGGCTTTATTATATGTATCGCTGCTACCGTATTCCGGCGCGACCATTTTGGAATCACTGGCAGACGGGAAGTGCATTTTTAGGTACCGCACTGAGCATGGGCAGCGTGGTATTAGCTCTTATTGGCGTGCCAACGTTGATGCTAATTGACGCGGACGGCCTTGCGCTAGTGAAACTAAGTATGTGCGGCATTATCTTTGGCAGCGCTTTAGAAGCGTTTGGTTTGTGGTGGCATGCCGTAGCTATGAATAAGGGCAATAATGAAGGTAGTGTATCGCATTACATTCAAAGTACTTTATTTGGTAAGAGCTACGCCTTGCGGAATGTGCTGTTATTGGTAAATTTAATTCTGGCGTCCGCGCTGTTGAGTAGTGCTAATCTCGGCGTTATGGCGTTGCTGGGCGGCGCAGTGTTGTGTGGCTCGATATTGGCAACAGCAATTATCGGCCGCTGCCTGTTTTATGTTTTGGTTATACCCACTACGATGCCTGGCGCTTTCTTCTGGAAGAATAAGGACTTTGAGGAGCATGCTCGAGATATCGGTTTAGCCAATATGCCGCAAGTTGGGGTAGTTGCACACGCGCACTAAAACGTACGAGGTAGCGAAGCAATGTTTCGCTACCTCCTGCTAGCCATAGGGTGTTTTAGCGAGGCCCAATGGAGAGGGCTAAAATCATACTCAATTCGGCCATAGAACGGCCACTCTCCTGCTGCATTTCATTAAAAGCCGCCTGAACTTTTTTTAAATCACGCTGAGCGGTAACTTGCGCTTTGTCGATTATGCCCGTGCTGAGCAGAGCGGTGCATACATCTCTGCTTAAAATAAAGGTGTCTTTACCACTAAATCGCAGAAAATACTGACCGGAATTACCACCAAGGCGGCTACCGTGCTTCTTTAAATACGCCCATAAGCCGGTAATGTCGTCACTTGGCCAGCTGGCCAAAAATTTGCCAAAGCTGCCGTGCTCGCGCTGGATATCGAGTACAAATAGGGCATTGTCTTGAACTGATTTCACCTTGGTTAAATTGCGAACAATCCGTTTGTCGCTGGCCATGGCTTCGATTTCTTCGGGCGACCGCGATGCGACCCAAATCGGTAAGAAACCATTGAATACTGCTTCGAAGCCCGGCCATTTCAAGCTGATAACGCGCCAGACAAAGCCGGCGCGAAACACGCAGGCCGCCATTTCTGCCAAATACTGACGATCCGGAATGGCGGCTAATTCTTCTGCGGCGAGACTGCTGGGAAGCCGGTCTTCAACGGCGGCCAGCGAGCCGTGCTGTGCAATCGCGCGCTCCAGGTATGTGGTATACAGCGTGGTCATTGTTTGAACTCCCTAATTCGCGGCCAGTGGATGCCTAGTGTGCACTTCATTTAGCTAGCCTATGGGTGCAGAGTTATGATGAATGAGCGTACTGCAGACGGATGATAGAGATCACTGCGCATAGCCGTTTATGATAGCGTAATGATGGGCATTGTATCGACTTAGCGGCAATGAAATACCTCAATCAAGATGACAGGCGTTCAATCGATTATTGTTGCCATTTTGATTAAAAGCGACTTAGGACAAAAATAATGACAGAGAAAAGCTGGGATCACAGCGTTGACGTGTTAATTGTAGGCAGCGGCAATGGTGCGCTAACAGCGGCCTTGAGTAGCTACGAGATGGGCGTTAAAGACCTGCTGATTGTTGAAAAATCGGCCGAGATCGGTGGCACCAGTGCAACCTCGGGTGGTGGGGTCTGGATTCCGGGTAATCGCTACGCAAAAGCAGCGGGCGCGCAGGATAGCTTTGATGACGCGAAGGCTTATCTCTTAAATACCACGCCCGAAGGTGCGGTGCCTGAAGAAATGGTCGACAGTTATTTGCGCAACGGCCCAAAAATGATCGACTTTTTGCATGAGCGCAGCGATGTCCGCTATGAAACCCTAGAGCATTACCCCGATTACTATACCAATGTTGCTGGCTCGCGCACTGGGCACCGGTCAATGGAGCCGGCGCGGTTTGACTCCTCACTACTTGGCGACGACGTCAAACGGCTGCGGCCATCGCATCATATGATGAGACTCTTTAATCGAATTTATTTCACCCAGGTTGAAGCGGCTCTACTGACCTTGCAAGGGCCGGGCTGGATCAAACTAACGCTGAAGCTAATTGCTAGTTGGGCCTTGGATTTTGCATGGCTGATCAAGGGCAACGGCTTGGGTCGCGATGTATGCACAGGGGCGGCCGGTGTTGCGCGGCTGTGGTATTCAGTTAAAAAGCGCAATATTCCCTTGTGGGCGAGCTCGCCAATGGAGGAGCTGATCGAAGAAGATGGACGAGTGGTTGGCGCTATTATTCAGCACGATGGTAAAAAGCTGAAGGTGCAGGCTCGTAAAGGCGTGATTCTGGCTGCGGGTGGTTTTGAGCGCAATCAGCAGATGCGCGAAGAGTATTTGCCTGCCCCAACGAGTAGTGACTGGAGCGGCGGCGTAGAAGGTAATACCGGCGATGCCATTCAAGCAGGTTTAAAACTCGGTGCGGCGACACGACTAATGGACGGGGCATGGTGGTGTACAACGGTATCTGTACCTAGCGAGCCAGCTCCGCGCTTGAGTGTAATGGAAAAATCCTACCCTGGTTCCTGTATCGTTAATCTGCGTGGTGAACGTTTTGCCAACGAGTCGCAGAACTACATGGCGTTTCAGAAAGACCTTTACAAGCAGCACAGTGAGGCTGCGCCTTGTTCGCCAATGTATCAGATATTCGACGCCCGTTTTCGCCGGGACTATATTGTCGGTCCTTTGATGACAGCGTCATTGAAACCCGATTGGACCATACCCAAGGAATGGTTCGAAACTAAATTGGTGGGTAAGGCCAATACTGTTCGTGAGCTAGCCGAGCAGCTGGGCATTGATGCAGAGAACCTGGAGAAAACCGTCGGCAAGATGAACGCCTACGCGAAAACAGGTAAAGACCTCGATTTTCAACGCGGTGATTCGGCGTATGATCGTTACTATGGCGATCCGCGCTTTGAACCTAATCCCTGCTTAGGCGTAATCGATGAAGCGCCGTTTTACGCTATGCGTCTAGAGGCTGGTGATTTCGGTACACAGGGTGGCTTGGCAACCAATCCCGATGCGCAAGTGCTTAAGAGCGATGGCAGTGCAATTGAAGGTCTGTATGCGGTGGGAAATTGCAGCGCCGCGGTACTGCCAACCTATCCGGGCCCTGGGTCTACGTTGGGGCCAGCGATGACATTTGCCTATCAAGCCGCCAAACACATTAGCGGCTTCCAAGACTAATAGCTGATCGCAGGGCCGACATTAATTTTTATCCTCGGTGCCGGTCCTGCAATACAATGTGGTGTCACATAATCCTCATATTACTGACATAAAACTGTCAGTGTTTTGTCGCAATTCCTCCGTAATCTTTAGCGATTATTATTTTCGCGGACTAACGGAGCAGATATGCAATTTTATAAGAGTAAGCTGGCACTCGGGATCGCCCTTGCGACGCCATTGTTATTAGTTGCTTGTGGCGGCGATGATGGCCGCAATGGCAGCGATGGACTGAATGGCGAAGCTGGCCAGGCGGGAAGTAATGGCAGCGACGGTTTGAATAGCCTGATTCGCCAAAGTAATTTATCGGTTGGTGATGCACAGTGTTTTAACGGTGGCGTTGAAGTAGAGTCAGGTCGTGATACCAATGGCGATGACATCCTCAATGACAACGAGGTTGTCGACAGCTCCGCTATTTGTACTCCCACCATTGTTAATGAAGCCAAAAACTTTAACCGCATTGCGGCATTTCCTGTCTGCTTGCAGGCAGATCCGAGCTGTGACGACGATCCCGATGAAGCCACCGCAGCCGAAATCGTTGCCGCCAGTCAGGACGGCATGACATTAATTTATACCGACAGCCCGCAAAATCAGCTCGGCTTTGTCGACATTACCGATCCCTCAAAGCCAACTGCTTTGGGTCTGCTAGCCCTAAATGGCGAGCCGACCTCGGTGTCGATAAAAGGCGATTACGCGCTGGTGGGTGTTAACAGTAGTGCCGACTATATCAATGTGGCTGGTTCATTGGTCGTTGTTGATATCGCGAGCCGTGCAATCCTCCGTACTATCGATGTCGGCGGCCAGCCTGATTCAGTTGCGGTTAGCCCTGACGGTGCCTATGCCGCTGTGGTTATCGAGAATGAACGTGATGAAGACCTTGGCGAAGGTGTGCCGCCACAATTGCCTGCGGGTTCATTGGTTATCGTTAATTTGGCGGGTGACCACAGTACCTGGACAACCAGTACCGTTACCATGACGGGCTTGGCCGATTTATACAGCAACGACCCAGAACCCGAGTTTGTCGATATCAATACTGACAATATTGCGGTGGTGTCGTTACAAGAAAATAATCACATTGTGCTCGTTAATCTTACTGATGGCAGCATTGTGAATCACTTCAGCGCTGGCAGTGTCGACTTGGTCGGTGTGGATGCCACTGAAGATGATGGGATAAATCAGGATGAATCACTGGCTGGTGTACTTCGTGAACCAGACGGCGTGAGTTGGTTGTCTACAGAGTATTTCGTTACGGCTAACGAAGGTGATCTCGACGGCGGTAGCCGCGGCTTCAGTGTATTTAATACGGCTGGCGACGTTGTTTATGAAGCCGGTAGTAGCTTAGACCAGCTCACAGCGCGCTATGGCCACTACCCAGAATCGCGCTCAGAGAATAAGGGCAATGAGCCCGAGAATGCTGAGTTTGGTGTGTTTGGCAGCGAGCGTTACCTGTTCGTGAACTCTGAACGCTCCAGTGTGGTATTTGTTTACGATGTGGCTGATTTCACCAAGCCGGTATTTAAGCAATTGCTGCCAGCGGCGGTTGGTCCTGAAGGCGCACTGGCGATACCATCGCGCAATTTACTTATAGTGGCGAGCGAAGAAGATGCTCGCGACGACGTAATGCGCTCAGCCTTAAATATTTACCAATATGGCTACGCCTCGGCTAACTACCCGACGATCGTATCTAACGACCGTCTGAATGGCTCGCCGATCTCTTGGGGTGCGCTGTCAGGCCTTTCTTCAGACCCCAGCGATAGCAAATTGATTTATGGTGTCGATGACAGTTACTACACGCAGAATCGCATCTTTACAATGGATGTAACGCAGCGCCCAGTGGTTATAACTAAAGAGACCCGCATTACTGACACCAATGACGTTCTCGCCGCGCTGCCCGTAGGCACTTTGCCCGCGACGGCAATAAACGCAGATAAAACCGTCAATATTGATCCCGAAGGTGTTGTTAAATTGGCCGATGGTAGTTTTTGGCTTGCTTCTGAAGGTTCTGGAAGCGCGATTGATGGTCCAGTAGCCAGTATGAACTTGCTGATCAAAACTAACGCCAGCGGCGTCATTGAGGATGCGGTAACCTTACCTGTAGCCGTAAATAATTTGCAACGCAATAACGGCTTTGAGGGTGTTACTGAGTACGATGGGAAATTGTATGTTGCTTTCCAGCGTGCTTGGCAGGGTGAAGCCAATGTCCGTATTGGTATCTATGATTTGGCTGCTGAAACCTGGAGTTTCTTGTTCTACCCGCTTGATGCGCCGGAGTCACAAAATGGTGGCTGGGTTGGTTTGTCTGAAATTAGCTCTATCGGCAATGGTGAATTCCTAGTGATTGAGCGTGATAATCAAGGTGGCCCAGACGCAGTCATCAAACGTTTGTATAAGTTTGATGCCATTGGTTTGGCTGACGGCGCCTTGGTCAGCAAAAAACTGGTACGTGATGTAATGCCTGATATGTTGGTAACGGGTGGCTTGATTACCGAGAAAATAGAAGGCATCGCGATCATGAAAAACGGTGATGTGCTTATGGTGAACGACAACGACGGTGTTGACGACAGCAATGGTGAAACTCAGTTGTTGAACCTAGGTAAACTATTCTAAGCTCGATTAATATTGCAGTGCTTAAAGCCCGCCTCAGTGCGGGCTTTTTTGTGTTCAAAATTTGCTAGTGATTGTGGTGTTAGCCATTGTGGCAATGGTAAACGCGATCGGTTTAGCCAAAGATTCGCGATGGCTAAGAAAAATGCTTCGCCACAATATCCTGTAGTTTGGTCGCGGATAGCGGTTTGCTGCAATATGCCGCGACCGAGGGATGAGCCGCTGCGCGATCATGATCGCTTGGATTTACCGACGTAGACAAAATAATAATAACTGTTTGGCGCAGGTCTTGGGGGACGATTTCTTCATAGCGCTTGAGAAAATCCCAGCCATCGATAATCGGCATATTGATATCTAAAAATATTAGCTCAGGGAGCTTTTGCTTTTGTTTGATCGCGTCTTCAATGTTGTTTAATGCTTTGCTAGCAAGGTTGTAGGCGGTGACTGTTTTACAGGTGTTGGCTTTCTCTATGATCATTTGGTGGTAATAATTGTCTGCGCCACTATCGTCGATCAATACGATATTCTCAAGCTTAGTGCTCATAGTGTTATTACCTTGGGAATAGTAAAGCAGAAGGTACTGCCTTTGTTTAAACTTGAATCTACCCAAATTTTTCCGCCATGTAAATTGATCACCTTTTTACAATTAGCAAGCCCGATTCCGCTGCCGGGATACACGTCTTGACTGTGCAGACGTTTAAAAATCATAAAAATTTGATCAAGATATTCTGCTTCGATCCCAATCCCGTTATCGCTAACGGTAAAGCACCAGTCTTCGCCTTTATCAACGCAGGCGATATTAATTTGCAGCTCGCCATCAGTTTTCCTGAATTTAATAGCATTGCTGACTAAGTTCTGAAAGAGCATTCGGAGCTCTGTTTCAAAACCGTTGATAGTTGGCAGGGTGCCTATGCTAACCGTGGCGTTGGCATTATTGATGGCGGCATCTAAGTCGGCAATCACGTCGGCAAGTAGCTTGCCGCAATCGATTTGCGAGAGTGTCGGCGCACGGCCTATGCGGCTGTAAGACATTAGTCCAAACACTAAGTCGCGCATACGTTCGGCTGCTTCACTAATAAATTTCACAGACAATGAAACACGCTCATTTTGTTCACTTCCGGCTAATTCCTCGCTTAGGAGCTCACTGAAATTGCTTAAGGTGCGCAGCGGCTCCTGCAGATCGTGGGACGCAGCAAAGGCGAACTGAGCGAGTTCTTCGTTCGAGGCCTCAAGGCGTACGACGGATTTTTGTAGTTCTTGCGCTTTTTGCTGATAACTTTCCGACATGCGCTCGGCAAAGGACAGGGCACGTCGATTCGCTCGTGACAGAATGAGAAATAGGCTAAGCAGTAGAGTGTCGATCACTATGCCGCCAATAAGAATGAACATTGGCTGCGAGTTTTGGGCCTCTTTGTGAAATGCGGCTGTCGACCAGACCTTAATCTGCCATTGCCGACCGTAAACTTCCATATTGTGGTTAGCGGCGAAGAGGGGCTTGGTTGTGGTGCTTGCTGTATCAGAATCGTCTTCGTTGTAGAGATAGTCGCCACCGTCGCTAATACTTATACCAACATGCCGGCGGCTTTTCTCTAAAGTCCCGCGCATTAACTTGTGAACAACAAACGGTGCGTAGACCATACCGGCAAAATTACTGCGTCGGTCTTCTACGCTGTCGCTTTGGAGCGTTCGATAAAACGGCGCATAAAATAAAAATCCTGGGGTTTGTTCGGCATCCTGGACTAATACAATGGGGCCGGTAATTTGCGCCTGGCCGGTATCCCTTGCCTTCAAGGCGGCTGTTAAGCGATTTTTCTCGTGGGCAACATCGAGTCCTACCGCGGCTAAATTGTCTTTTGCGGGTTCAATATAGCTTATGGGCAGCAAGTAGCCGTTGTTGTGCTGGGGATGCAAACCGTAGTTAGGACGTATTTGCCTTTGCTGTAAGAGGTAGGTGTCCAGATTATCAGCGTCGACATTGTGTATAACGCCAATACCGTTAATGCCTTTGTATTTAGCGGGCAAATGTAGCGCCGTTGCAAACGCCTCCCACTGCTTGCTATTCATATCACCATTGTGCGAATTAATTGTCGCGACGCCAGACCAGAGTGCATCCTCGTATTTTTGTAGGCGTTCTGATACGAGGGTTATGACTTGCTCGGCTTCGCGGTCAAAGCGATTTTCAATTTTCTCTTGTACTTGTAAGCGAGAGTACTGCCAAACACCTAAGGTTAGCACTAGTGATAAGCTAACGACGAGCCAGTGGAACCAATGCAATCCACCCGCCTTTTTGAGTGCGTGCTGCTCGGTCAGAATGGCGACTTGGTCTGTTACTTGATCGTTGCTCATAAAATCAGCTAATTGGTATTGTTAGATAAAGAGGCTAACACTATCACTTGCGCTATGAGGTTCACAATTCGCTGGACACACCGTAGCAAAAGGTCTAGGTACGGCAAGTGTTGCGGCAGTGATGCTTAGCTTGGACTGTACACAGTATAGGGAGCTTGTCGGGAGGCCGCTACTCAGTCTGTGGTAATTGAGTGGGAAGGTTTTGCGGCGGCACATATGGCTGCCGCCGCAATTTAAGGCGGGATTGTTATTTTTGTGCAGCACAAGCGCCAGCGCGCCGCCCGAAATAAGTGACGTCACCCACGGACATCCCACTAGCGTAGCCGGCCGCAGTTCGCGGTATGCCTGCAGTGGTTCGGCCTGCGGCGTAGAGGCCGCTAATTACCTCACCTTCGGGATTAAGGACTTCGCCGCTAGGCAGTGTGTCTAGGCCGCCTAGAGTGAAAAACGGGTAAAAGGGACCGCGGCCTAAGGTGCAATCCAGCGCTACGTAGGGTGGCGTTAGCGGTCGTAGCCACGCGGCTGCTTTGTGGAATAGTGGATCCTTGCCTTCGCTCGCGCCGCTATTATATTGATCGACGGTGTGTTGCAGGCTGCCAGCGGGCAGCTCTAATTCCAGCTCCAGCTCGGCCACGCTGTCGCCGGTCCCTGCGACTTGCGCGCCAAGATAGCTCATTTTCTCGTATTCGCCATAGCCCTCTACGTCGGTAATAAAGTAAATGCGCTTGGCGTTGCGCTGAGCCATTAAAGCGTTATAACCGACGCGACCATGGTAGCAATCCTCGTTGATAAAACGCTGGGCTTTGTCGTTGACTAATATACCGTAGGTAAGCGAGGCCGGTGGATAATAGGGTAGGCTAACAAAGCATTCGTGCATATTGGTGGTACCGGCGCCAACGCCTAAGCCCATTAGTATACCGCTGCCCGTGTCGCCGGGATTGCCGATGGGAACTAAGCCGCAGTCGAAGGAGGGCGCGTATTTACGCACCATCTCTTCATTCATGCAGAAGCCACCTGCGCAAAGAATAACGCCTTTGCGGGCGCGAACAGTCTTCTCTTGCTGGTCGATACGCACTACTACGCCTTCGACTTCGCCGGCGTCGTTGCAGATTAACGTCAATGCGCGGCTATCGTAGTGCACTTCAACATTTCGCTCCTGAACTGCTTCGGTGAGAATTTTCATCAGCAAAGGGCCGCCGTTGTCACCTTCAATTTCCAGATTGTGGCCGCGGGGAACGGGGGTGGCGTGCTCGGTAAACGGGTAGGCTTTTTCATTGCCGGTGAACAGCAAGCAGTCGTCAGTTAAGGCCATTATGGCCCGCTCTTTTAATTCGCTTAATTTAAACGGTACGCCAAGGCCGGTGAGCCATTTATAGTGCATAAGGCTATTTTCGCAATAGTCGCGAATTTTAGTGTCGTCGGCTTGATTACCAAAGCAGGCCTTCAGGTAGTTCACCATGTTTTCGGTGTCGTCGTGATACCCGCAGGCCTGCTGGACTGGGGTGCCGCCATTGCCGCCCATATAAATCTCGGCGCTAGACAGTGCGGTAGAGCCGCCGCTGGCGCTGGCTAGTTCAAAGATAGTGACCTTTGCACCGGCGTCGGCGGCTTCGATGGCGGCGCTTGCCCCAGCGCCGCCAAAGCCAATAATGGCAACGTCGGTGTCAATATCCCAGTGCTGAATGTCGCGGCTATTTCGAGGCTTGGTGGCTGTGGTTTTTGTCACTGTGGTCATGGGCTACCTATTCATTTTATTGTCTGTGGGAGCGGTGCAGATAGTGGCGAATTTGGCGGTGATAAGCGTAATTGTGATTCGCCGGACTTGAAGGGTAAATGATCTGTTTGCAGTACATAAAAAAGGCTGCCGAAGCAGCCTCTGTTTATTCCTCAGCAATTAATATTCATAGAAGACATCAATGCCAAAGGTGCGCGGATCACCCCAAATTACTGAGCGATCAGCTTGTGGGAGATTGTCGACTGCCGTTAACTCGTACTCGGTATCCAGTAGGTTTTTAGCCCACACACCCGCGCCCAATCGACCGTCCGCAAAGGCGATGTCAGTTAGGCTGAAGCGTGCATTAACGAGTTCGTATTGGCGCAGATGAGTGTTTTTCACATTTTCGGCGCGGGAGCCACCGTTGCGGTCGTCCATATAGTTCACACTGATATTTGCGCTACCGGTGCCCCAGTCGGCTTGGAACAAGGTGTAGTCAGCAGACAGAGTGAAGGAGTTCTCCGGTGCAGAGAAGAACACAAACTTATCCGCAACGTCTGCGCCAGTGATGTCGGTAGCCTTGGTTACTTCGGTGTGAAGGTAGGCGTAGTTCGCCATCAAAAGTAATTCGCGGGTGGCCATAAACGTAATGTCGGTTTCAAAACCGTACATTTCGGCTTCACCAGCATTGGTCACTTTGGTGTCTGCGACGGTCCCAGTCAGGATGAAGTTCAACTGCATGTCTTCGTACTGGCTGTAGAACACGTCGGCGTTGACGCGGAGGCGGCGATCCATGAGTTCGCTTTTTAGGCCTAGTTCATAAGAGGTGACGTACTCAGCATCAAAGCCATCAGCGTAGCCAAAGCCGTAATCATTGCCGTCGGTCGCGGGGCCTTGATTGCCGTCTTTCTGAGGGTCGCGGGTGTTAAAGCCGCCTGATTTATAGGCTTCAACGCGCTTAGCGTAGATATTGATGTCGTCGGTGATGTCGTATTCCGCAACAATGCTGAAAGAGTCATTACTGAAGTCTTGCGAGGCCGGGATGCTGTCAAAGTTCCGGCAGTCGGCGTTGGCAGGATTGCCACCGCATTGCACAAACGAAACGTCGATTGCGGTAAGTGCTGTTTCGGCAATGGTCATATCTTGCTGGAACTTAACCGTTTTTCGCTCGTCTTCAGAGTGGCGTGCGCCAAAGGTGAGATGAAGGCGCTCATCCAGTATTTTTGGTGTCCATGTGAACTGGCCAAATATTGCCGCTGCACTGTTGTCGATATCGTATTTTTGGCTGAGAAGATTGACCGCGCGGAAAGTAGTTAGTGGATCGGTAATACCGCCGAGCAATGGGCCAAGGCCAGGAATGGCCGATAGTGACGGCAGACCAAGATTGATCGGACCACTCAACTGGTGGTGCAGTGGTGTATTGTCTTCTTGAGCGGTTTCTTCAAAATAATAGGCGCCAAAAATGTAGTTAACGCTGCCGTCAAAGGCATCGCCGCTCAATTGCAGTTCATGGGAGAACTGTTCTTGGGAGACCTTAGGGTAAACCAGCGGGGTACATTGGCCTGCGCCTAAGACAAACTCCGCCGCTTGCCCGCAGTACTCATTTGAGTCTAGGCGAAATACCTTTTTACTGTCGCCGCTGATGCCATGAGGATCTTGCCCTGGCTCTAAGCCACCACCGCCACCAAGGTCAGCGTAAGATTGGTCGTAAAGCTCGCGGAACGCGCCAATGTATTTCAATTGGAAATTATCGAACTCTTTGGTCAGTGTAAAAGCATGACCTTCGATATCCGTCGATGATTGCTCGAAGTTGGCGATTGTAGAAACGCTTTTTTGCCGTGTTGAAGAGTAGCTAGTGTAATTGCTACCGTCGACCAAATCGGCTTGGCTTCCGGCGATGGGTGTGCGCTCCCGTACATGCTGGTATTGGGTGTTGTAATAGTCAAAATCGGATTTATCGTAGGCGTAATCAAGTGCAAGGGTGTCGCTTATATCCCAGCGTAAATCAAAGCGAAAACCACTGACGTCGCGGTCACCAAAATCACCGCCGGGGCCGTCGTTTTCAACGTGGCCATCTTGCATGGTTTGCAAAGCGGCAATTTTAACGGCCAGTGTATCGCTTAATGGTAAATTGACCATTGTTTTAGAGGTGAAGAGGTCGCGGTTGCCTAGCGTCAACTTTTGCTTAAATTCAAATGTGTCTGTTGTTGGCTTTTTGGTGATCAGGTTGATCGCGCCGCCGGTGGTGTTACGACCGTAGAGAGTACCTTGGGGGCCGCGCAAGATTTCGATACGCTCCAAATCGGCAACGTCTAATGCGGTGCCCGTAGAGCGGGCGATGTAAACGCCGTCTACGTAAATACCAACCGGTGGATCTTGAGTAATCTGTGCGTCAGAAATACCAATGCCGCGAATAAAGATCCGCAAAGTGGCATTGTTAATTGGAAAGGGCTCAATAGTTAGGCTGGGCACTTTGGAGCCGATGTCGCCCAAATTACTAATGCCTTCAATTTCAAGACGCTCACTGCCGAATGCGGTCAGTGAAATTGGCGTGTCCTGTAGCGATTCGGCTTTTTTCTGTGCCGTAACAATCACTTCCTCTAGGGCGAATTTCTCTTGGGCCATGGCGGGTGAGCCAATGGCTGACAGGCTGATGCCGCTGATTGCTGCTAAGGATTTTAGCCGGTTTTTGTTCATGACTGCCTCTTGGTGTATGCACGCGTTATCGTTATATGGTGATGCTTATGTTTATTATTTCGTAATAATTTAACCGCATTACTACGCATAAATTATTTTTAGTGACTTAGGTTACAGTGTTGTTACTTGGTAATCTTAGCATAGCTATTCGATGCAGGGTGTGAAAAACGCAAGATTTTTTAAGATTCTATGTGCATGGCTTGCGATTGCAATGTGGAATTACCTTGTTTCTTGAGTGTAGCGGCTTTTGAAGTTGACGGTGAGTATTAGTGCGGGCCGACAAGGCTGGTTATAATGCCGTTCGCTGAAGTATTTTTTCATTAATTTGGAGCAGGGACCTTCTATGATCATTAAGCCTCGTGTGCGCGGTTTTATGTGTGTAACCACTCACCCTAAGGGATGTGAGGCCAATGTTAGTCAGCAAATTGACTATGTTAAGGCTCAGGGGCCTATTAGTGATGGCCCTAAGCGCGTTTTGGTTATTGGTGCATCGACAGGCTATGGCCTGGCGTCGCGCATCACTGCCGCGTTTGGTGCCGGTGCCGCTACTTTGGGGATTTTCTTTGAAAAAGAGGGCGTTGAGAAAAAGCCCGGCACAGCAGGTTGGTATAACTCGGCTGCCTTCCATAAATTTGCCGAGGCAGACGGCTTGTACGCCAAAAGCATTAATGGCGACGCCTTTTCTGACGAAATTAAGGAAAAAGCGATTGCCGAGATTAAAGCTGATCTCGGTCAGATTGATCTTGTGGTCTACAGTTTGGCGTCACCGCGTCGACAGCATCCTAAAACGGGTGTGGTGTACAACTCCACACTTAAGCCCATTGGTAAGGATGTCACGCAGCGTGGTGTGAATACTGATAAAGAGATTATTGATAACTTCACCCTGACTGCGGCCAGCGACGAAGATATTAGTAATACTGTTGCGGTTATGGGGGGCGAAGATTGGCAAATGTGGATCGATGCCCTTGATGATGCTGGTGTATTGGCTGACGGCGCTAAAACCACGGCGTATACCTATTTAGGCGATCGCCTAACCTGGGATATCTATTGGCACGGCACTATTGGCGCCGCCAAAAAAGACCTTGATAAGCGCGTTATCAATATTCGCGAACGCCTTGCTGCTAAAGGCGGTGATGCGCGCGTTTCGGTATTGAAGGCTGTGGTTACTCAGGCTAGCTCAGCGATTCCGGTAATGCCCTTGTACTTGGCACTGCTGTTTAAAGTAATGAAGGCCGATGGCAGTCATGAAGGTTGCATTGAGCAGGTGTACGGCCTGTTTAAAAACAGCTTATATGGTTCGGCGCCGATTCGTGATGATGAAGGGCGTCTGCGGGCGGACGGCTTGGAAATGCGCCCAGAGGTCCAAGAGGCCGTGGAAAAAATGTGGGATGTCGTGAGTACCGAAAATCTGCATGATGTCACCGATTTTGCCGGATACAAGCGTGAGTTTCTGCGTTTATTTGGTTTTGAAATCGATGGTGTAGATTACGACGCCGATGTCGATCCCGTAGTCGTTATTAAAAATATGGCCTGATAGCCGCGTTAGCGTAACAAAAGGGAGGCTTCGGCTTCCTTTTTTTACGCTGCATACATTTGCGGAAGCTGTCGCGCTGAGCTAGAGTGTGGCGGTTTTTTGCCCCGGAATTTCCATGTCTTTAGTGTCTCGTCAATTATCCCGTCAAGAGTTGCGCGCGCAGTTAACGCTGGCATTGCCAATCTTTGGTGGCCAGCTCGCGCAGTCGGCTAACGGCTTTGTTGATACAGTGATGGCAGGTCGTGTTTCCGCGCTGGATTTGGCCGCGGTTGCGGTTGGTGCAAGTATCTGGGTGCCGGTCTATTTGTTCATGACGGGTATGTTGATGAGCGCTACCTCGGTCTTGGCGCGGCACGTTGGTGCCAAGCAGTTGCAGCGCATTAATCCTCTGATGCATCAGGTGGTCACTATCGCTGTGGTTGCGGGTGTCTTGGCGATGCTAATACTGTGTAATACAGGGCCGCTATTGGCGTTCATGGATGTTGATCAGGCCATGCAGCCGCTCGTATTGGAATACCTTATTGGCTTGAGCTGGGGTATGCCAGCGGTGGCGCTGGTGCTAGCACTGCGCAGTTACACCGAGGCGCTGAGCCATACTCGGCCGGTATTGATCATTAGTGTTGTCGGTCTATTGGCCAATATCCCCATTAATTATGTGTTGATCTATGGCAAGTTAGGTATTCCCGCGATGGGTGGCGTCGGCTGTGGTTGGGCTACCGCGATTGTGATGTGGCTAATGGCCGGCCTGATGCTGGCCTATGTGCATCGCCATCGGGCCTATAAGGCAGTTCGCTTATCAATGAGTCCCTGGCACTGGGAACCAAAAACCATTGGCTACCTACTTAAGCTCGGTTTACCGGTTGGTATGACGATCTTTTTTGAGGTCAGCGTATTTTGCATCATCGCCTTATTCATCAGTCAAGCGGGTGCCGAAATTGTGGCCGGCCATCAGCTGACCCTCAATTTTACGTCACTGCTGTTTATGTTGCCCCTGAGTTTTGCACTGGCTGCGACCACGCGAGTTGGCTTGGCGAGGGGGGCACATGACGCGGAAGCCTTGGGGCGTGCAGTGCAGGTTTCCTTCAAAATCACCCTGTGTATTGGCTGCACCGCGGCGCTAATGTTGGTATTGGCCAGAAATTGGATACCCTTAATTTACACTGACAATACCGGTGTTATTGCGCTGGCCAGCTACCTACTGCTGTTTGCCGCCTTGTATCAAATATCGGATGCGATTCAGGTCACCGCGAATGGCTGTCTGCGGGGCTTTGAAGACACCTCTATCCCGATGTTTTTAACGCTATTGGCATACTGGGGCGTGGGTTTGCCGCTAGGCTATGCGTTGGCAATGACCGACGCATTGGTGCCGGCAATGGGGCCGAGCGGCTTTTGGTTGGGCTTGTTTGCAGGGCTTAGTTCTGCTGCGCTATTACTTGGTTTGCGCCTCCGTTGGCGTTTAAGTCAGCCCTTGTATTAGAAATCTTATAAAAGCCCCGGTCAGCGAATAGTGGGCTAGGGGTGTTTTGCTCTGGCAAAATCTTGCTGCCGCGAATTGCGTAGTCTCGGCTTACTGGTGGCTGGTAGGCGGAGCTCGCGGTGATTGCCCGCCATTTGTCTTTCCAATTTGGGTTAAGTGTTAGCTCCTGCGCTATCTGTATGACGCCAGCGAGACTCAGGCGTAGCGGATTCATGTGCAGTGTGGGTTGGCCGCTGAGCCCGGCGCGCGGCGTAGTTGCACTTAGCGGGCAATAAGTGCCAAAAATAATATCCCAAAGAAACATTGGCCCACCGCCGAGATTAACTAAGTTGACCGCGCCGCTGCGCCCGCAATGCTCGGGCTCAGACGAGTGGTGCATATAGTGATAAACACCACCGCCCGACATAAAACTAGCGAAACGAATCAGGCGGTTGCGTGACGCCCAGCGGTACAGTGCTGTTTGGTGGCCAAAAATTTCTGGAATCAATATAAAGCAATTGTAAATAATAATTTCGGTGTACAGCGGTTCATTGCTGAATAGCTTGGTGCATGCGCCAAGCACTAAATTGTAGGGCAGTACTAAAAATACAAATAATGGCAGGGCAGTAAATACCGCGAGGGTGGTTGATTGTACCAGTCCCGGTGTCATGTGATGGGGGCGGTGGAAAAGTAGCCACAGTAGACGACTGCTATGACCTAAGCGATGGAACCAGTAGTGAAAGAAGCCCGCGAATACCATAATGCCAAATACCGCCACCGGCGCGGGGGCGTTAATCAATGTTGGTATGTGGTTTGTGACCAGTCGCTGGGCCAGGCCGACATTGAGCTCTACCCAATGCCAGCCCACACTAAAATCCAGTCCAGCTAGGCTGCCGAGTATTGCGAGCGCGAACAGCATCACAGGAATCGCGATGGTTGAAAGAATATTACACAGCAGGAATACGACTAACCATTGAATTGGGTAGTGTTGCCCCTGATCGCGCTCGTAGAGGAAATAACCTGCGAGCATCGCGAATAGACGGAAAAGCGTCGTGAACACCAATAGGCCGATGACCGCATACCAGAGGGAGGGCTGTTCGCGGTGTAAATGATTCAAGCTGTCTATTAATGGCTGAAAACTGACCGTGTCGCCCAAACCGGGACCGAGATAGGCGCCGAGATGTAGGAGCTGTAAAAATCCAATGCTATAGGCAAGCGCAAAGACAACGACAAGGGCATTGGCGGCGCGCCGGTAGCGTTCGCTGATTGTAGGGATTTCGCTGTTAAATAAAGTAGCGAATAGCCGTTTCACTCGTTCACCTGCTGTTGCTTTTGCCGCTTTGCGAGTTAGTGGCAAAGCTTAGCGATGTTGCTCATGGTTAAGCGGTTTTGCACAATATACCATAAATGAGTAATAGCTGTATTATTTTTGCTCAATCGACTGGCTTACAGTCGGGTTTTTGGTTGTGGGCTTGCTATCCCCCTTTGCCCCTCTTACTCTGAGATCGCTGTCAAAATGAGGGTTTAATTATGGATTTGAGTTGGGCGATATGATGCAAGCAGGCGTATTGGAAACGATTCTTCCCGGTGTTCACCGCTTGGTGGCGCCCAATCCCAGTGTGATGACTGGACCGGGCACGAACACCTATTTGCTGGGTAATAAGTCGATTACGGTCTTAGATCCTGGTCCCGATATTCCTGAGCACATCGACGCGATTGTGGCAGCAATTCAACGCTTGGGTGCTGAGATTGAGCGTGTAGTGACTACGCACACGCATCCTGATCATTCGCCCGGTGCGGCGGAGCTGCAATTGCGCTTTCCGGGGGTGCCGGTGATCGGCGCAAGTATTGCAAATGACGGCTATCAAGATCCGCGGTTTGCGCCGACCGCTGGGCTTGACCATGATGATTGCTTTGATGTCGATGGCAGCGTGCTTCGCGCAATTTATACCCCTGGCCACGTGGGTAATCATTATTGCTTTATCCACGAAGCCAGTGGCGCAGTTTTCACCGGTGATCACATCATGCAGGGTTCTACCGTCGTTATTATTCCCCCTGCGGGTGATATGGCCGACTACGTTGCCTCACTGAAGCTACTGCTCGATTACCCAATGCGCTACCTCGCGCCGGGGCATGGCAGCTTAATTACTACACCTCATGCTGAGATTGAGGGGCTGGTCGCACATCGCCTAGGCCGTGAGGCCAAGGTGCTTGCCGCGTTTAACGAAGTCGCTAGCGGCGATTTAGACGACTTGGTGCTAGTTGCGTACCGGGACGTGGATCCCAGCATTCACCCCATTGCAAAATTGTCTTTGTGGGCGCATCTGCTTAAATTAGAGAAAGAGTCGCGAGCCGTGCAGAATGACGGGCAGTGGGAGTTAATTTAGGGCTCGATGTAAATACACTGAATTGATTGAAACGGGGGTTGTATGCGTATCGCTGTACCCAAGGAAATCAAAGCTCAGGAATACCGCGTTGGCTTAACGCCAGCTGTCGTCGCTCAGCTTACTCAAGCCGGTCACCAAGTTTTGCTCGAGGCGGATGCAGGATTAGGCTCTGGCTATAGCAACGCCGAATACCAACAATGCGGTGCGCAAATCATCACCTCGCTTGCTGACTTGTATCAGCAAGCTGAGTTGATCGTAAAAGTAAAAGAGCCTCAGCCAGAAGAAGTAGCACGCTTTAACGCGGGACACATCGTGTTCTGCTATTTACACCTCGCGCCAAATCGCGCGCTGACAGATGCGCTTATTGCCAGTGGCGCTAGCTGTATTGCCTACGAAACGATCACCGATGACCAGGACCGCTTGCCTTTGCTCAAGCCAATGAGCGAAATCGCTGGCCGTCTGGCTACGCAGGCGGGTGCGCACTGTTTGGAAAAAGCGCAGGGTGGTTCTGGCGTGTTGCTGGGTTCAGTGGCGGGATTAGAGCCCGGTCATGTTTTGATATTTGGCGGCGGCGTGGTGGGCAGCAATGCTGCCGATGTCGCCTTGGGTATGGGCGCTAAAGTCACTTTAATTGAACCCTTCGAGGCGCGCAGGCAGAGTTTGCGCGCGCAATATAACAGCGATCGATTTACTGCCCTAAGTAATGAAGACCTCGATTTACGGGTGCTATTGGCTGAGGTCGATATGGTCATTGGCGCCGCGCTCATACCCGGCGCCGCCGCGCCCAAATTATTAAGCCTTGAGGATCTTCACTACTTGGCACCGGGATCAGTGCTAGTCGATGTGGCCGTCGATCAGGGCGGTTGCTTTGCAAGTACTCGTCCTACCACCCATTCAACGCCGACCTTTGTCCAAGCGGGAGTTGTGCATTACTGCGTCGCAAATATACCCAGCGCGGTGGCACGCACGGCAACGCAGGCCTTGAGTTTAGCAAGCGCGCCTTTTGTCGCAGCGCTGGCCGACCAGCCATTAAATCAGGCGCTACGCGCACAGCCGAACTTGGCTGCGGGGCTCAGCATTGCGCGTGGGCAGTTAATATGTGCCGCGGTGGCTGGCGCCCAGCAGCGCGATTTCCGTCGCTGGGACTTAATTTTATAAAGCCCTTGTTTAGTCTATTTTTTGAAAAATTGATTAAACAATTGTTTGGCGGCCTCGCCGTTCTCACCACCCATTTTACGATCAATCAACTCCTGTGCTTTTTCTTCCACTTTGTTTTTGGCCTTTTCTTTCGCAATGTCTTCGATAACACGGAAGTCGGGGAGACAGCTGGTGGCGCCAACACTGTCAAAGCTCGCTTTGCAGCGAATGGGAATGTCGCGATTTAACAGTTTTTCATTGTTAATTTTACAGGCCATGGTGTCTTGGTCTACTTGAGCAAGGCGGCTGTTTAAGACCACGTCAAAACTGTCGCTGGTCAAATCGACTTTACCGCTGCCGCTCAATGCAAGCTTGGTAACGCCGGCATTGAGTTGTTCGATTCTGGCAACCCCCTTGGTGATGACGATTTTTGTCGTCGTGTCCTGCAAATCTGTGTATTGCGCCCAATTATTAGGGGCGAAGGTTTCCTGCTGTAGGCGGGTTACCAATTGGCAGAACGCCCGCTCAATATTCATATTCACTAAACGAAGCTGTTGGGCGCTTAACGCGATCGTGCCGTCCAAGTTCTTTTTGAGGCTGCTGACAGTGGCACCACTGGTGCTTAACGCAATATCAACATCACTTAGGCCAGAAAGCTCTTGGCTAATATCTAGGGCGGTGAGTACTTTGCCTATCGGTAATTGTTTGCTGTCGGCTTTGAATTGGAATTTGGCGGCGGTGGTGCGGCTATCCATCTCCGCAGTGATTTTAAAAGGGCTGTCGTAGAGTAAGCCGCTGGCTGGGCTGATCTGACTAATGCCATGCTTGGCCGCTAGTTTTAAGTTTAGGTTTTTGAAGGGCAGCTGGCTGACAGTGAGTTCGCCGGCTTTGATACTGGCGTCGATATTTAAGGCATTCAGCATTTCGCTGGGCAGGGCTAAGTTGTCGCTACTTGGCGCGGCTGTACTCTTGGCCTGGGTTGCTTCTTTAGGGCTTGGTGGTGGCAGGTAGTGATCAACATTAATTTTGTCGATATTCAGACTTACTTTTGTGAGTTTGTTTTTTGGCTCAACGAGGGGCAGGCTTAGCTCACCTGTAATAGTGCTGGTATCCAGAATAATTTTGAGGTCTGCAATAGACAGCTGTTTGTCATCCCCTTTTAATGCGGCGCTTACACCAACGCTGCTTAGGCTATTGGTGTTCGCCATTTCTGGTAGGGAAATCGCCAGGGTTTTTGCAATTTTACGCAGGTTGGCTGGGCTAGCTTGCATGTTGGCCTGATAAGTCAGTGGCGAAATAGTGGCTTTGGCACTGGTTTTTACACTTATTGTCTCAGCGCCGATAGTCGTCGTCATTAGGGTGTTTTCGCTGCTGAAGCTATTCAGCTCGGCATCGATGCTTACCAAAGACTCAAGTGTAATTTGGGTGCTGATAGTGGCTTGGTTTGGCGGGCTATAGCTGAGATCGGTTTTTACTCTGAGCTTGTTTGGTGCGCCACCCGGCTGCACTGAACCGTTAAAGGAGAGGGTATTTAGTTTTAGTTCAGTGCCGTTTGTGGCATTGAATTGCAGGCTGGTATCTTGCACATCTACGTTGCTTAGGGACCAAATCAGCGCGTCTTTTAGGTTTGCGGTCGCGCTGAGCTTTATTCGGGTTTTGGCCGAAACCTCGGCTTGTTCATTACGGTGGTCTGCGCTTAAGCGAATGTCGCCATCATTCACAATAAAATTATCGAGGGTGTTATTAATTTGTAATTTGGCGCTGAGTTCGATGTCGGCGGCAAGGTCTTGCTTGGCATCTTTGAAGGTGATGCTCGTGCTGAGTTGCAAGGGGAACTCAGTGTTATTCAACTGAATGCTGTCGCCGCTTACGTTGAGGTTTTCAAGGCTAATGTTCTGTCCCGTTTGGGCGTTTGAATAGTGTAGGGTGCTATTTTCTAAGCGAAGTTTCTGAATGCCCAGTTCTTGTGTGGCGCTGCTATCGGTGCTCACCGGTTTTTCGCTAGGCGCCGTCTGATTACCTATTTTGCTCCAATTGCCCACACCATTTTTGTCGACGACTAAGTTCGCATGTAAACCGGTGAGTGCCACGCCCTTAATAACAAGCTCTTTTTGCAATAGGGGTTTTAGTGCAACGGCGAGTTGGGCCTGTTCAAAGCGGACGATTTCGGTGCTGCCGGCCTTGATGTCTGTTGTTGGAGTGGTATCGGCTGTCGCTAAACTGGCCTTGCCGACGGCGATCTGAATGTCTGGGAAAATTTGCCAAGACAGATCGCCTTCTAATTTCAGGATAAGTCCCTGATCGGCGGCTAATTTTTCAATTTCGCCTTTGAAGATATTCGGGTCTATCCAAAATACCAGCGCTGCGAGGGTGCTGCCCGCCAACACCGCCACGCTAAGCAATCCGATAAGGGCGTATTTTAATGCGCTGGGCATACATATCTCCGTGTCGTATAGATCAACGTGCGAGTGAGGGTGTTGAGCTGCACAAGAGTATTGGACAGGTCAGCAGTGAATAGTTCTGTCAGTATAGCTAAAGTACAGCAAGCCCTGTGCCATTTATTCTTGTGGAGTGGGGTGGCATCGGCGTTGAGCAAGAATCGGGTGGCAGGATGGCTCTGCAATAGGCAAACTGACGGGCATTAAAAAGCAAGGTGCTGGCGGCGATGAGTGAACCACATAGTAATTATCAACGGGTTGCCAAGGCAATCCACTTTATTGCCGAACGCCAATTAGAGCAGCCAAGTTTGCGTGACCTCGCTGATCATGTGGGTTTGAGTGAGTTTCACTTGCAGCGGGTGTTTGCTGAGTGGGCCGGCATTTCCCCAAAGCAGTTTCTGCAGTTTTTGACTAAAGAGCGTGCCAAGCAGCAGTTGCGCAGTAGCAGTGTGTTACACGCGGCATTAGATTGCGGCCTAAGCGGCAGCAGTCGTTTGCATGATTTAATGATTAAAACTGAGTGCATGACACCGGGGGAGTATCGCAAGCTGGGCGCTGGCATGGACGTTTGCTACGGCGTACAAGCTTCGCCGTTTGGTTATTGCCTCATTGCGCAGACTCAGCGTGGGGTTTGCAAAATTGCTTTTTTTGATTCGCCCGACGACGAGGCTGCAGTCGTCGCGGAGCTACAAAATGAGTGGCCTGCCGCGACCTTGCGTTGCGATCAAGGGGCTGTTGATCCGGTCTTTGCGCAAATTTTTTCCGGAATTAAGGCTGGAATGGCGCCGCTGCGTGTTTTATTAAAAGGCAGTGAATTTCAACTAAAAGTCTGGGAAGCGCTACTGGCGATACCCGACGGTGAGGTTTGCTCCTATCAACAACTGGCCGGGGCGATGGGAATTGCCTCATCCGTTCGCTCTGTGGCGAGCGCCATTGCGCGTAATCATATTGCCTATCTAATACCCTGTCATAGGGTAATACGCAGTACCGGTGAATTCAGCCAGTACCGCTGGGGGTCAGAGCGTAAGCAGGCGATATTGCTGCATGAAACAGCGCGTGTTGCAGCTAAGGTCATTGGCGAGTAATTTTTGGCGCCAGTGTTTTGCTAGTTGTGATTACGGGGCTAATACCACCAAAGCCGCTCGACTTACTTTGTTGCATGCTACAGTTAAGAAAAATTTTTCGAAGCGGCATAAGCTGTTGAAGAAGGATTTATGATTTCCTTGGCTCGCACAGGACATAGCAGGCATGACAGCGACACAGATCGACGCATATCAACAGTATAGCTTTAGCGCTATTGCGGGCGGTCATCCTATCCGGCACGACGTCTACCATCGAGGGACGGGCGCGCCGATCGTCTTGATACAGGAACTGCCCGGCATCGGGCAGGAGACTCTCAGGCTAGCAGATAAGTTTCTTGCTGCCGGCTTTTCCGTATACATGCCTCATTTGTTCGGCCCAATTGGCAAGACGTCCATGGTTGGAAACATGACGCGGGTTTTGTGTCTGCGCCGGGAGTTTAGTGTATTCAGTTCGGGCAAAAGTAGTCCTATTGTCGACTGGCTGCGCGCTTTGTGCCGAAAAGTTCGCGACGATACCCAGACCGCAGGTGTTGGCGTTATTGGTATGTGTTTGACTGGCAATTTCGCTATTTCATTAATGGGTGACGACAGCGTGTTGGCGGCTGTCGCCTCGCAACCATCCATGCCGTTTCATAGTCAGGATGCACTGCATATGAGCGCCGATGAAATTGCCTCTACACGGCAAAGAATTGATACAACGTCGGCAATGTTGGCTTTTCGATTTGCGGGCGATCCGCTGTGTACAGCGAAGAAATTTAACAGCATCGACAGGCAGTTTAATGATGGGCAGCAGCGCATTGATCTGAGAACGCTGCCGGGCAAAGGGCATTCGGTACTTACTCTGGATTTTGTGGATGAAACGGGTCATCCAACTCGACAGGCGCTAGACGCCGTGCTGGCCTATTTTGGGCGGCAATTACAAAGTGGATGAGCACGTGAATATGCGAAATGGGCCTGTCAGCATTCGTGACAATAGGTAAAGACAATACTATAAAGAGTCAGAGTGCAGGGTTAGAACGACGCGCACTGGAATGCTTGGCTGAACAGGACAGTTTTGTTATTCGTGCATGCGCAGTGAACCGCTGCGCCATTCTGCTTAATTTACTAAGGATTTCTATGTCTGAATTTGTTTTTTCGTCAACAGTGGCCCTCGAACGGGAATTGGATGGCAGCGACGAGGGTTTTCATCGTTATTTTTATGCCTTGTATAACTGCAGCCCGGATCAAGACAATGCGATCAATCAAAATCGGCAGCGTTTGCAAGAGGAGTATCCCGATAAAGCCGTCGCCGTTGGTAAGTACTTTGTATTATGGGGCGAGGCGGCAGCTCAGGCGCTGCGCAGTTATTACAGCGAGCTAGCCGCTAATGAATCATTGGATGATGACTTTCGCGGCTATGCCAATGGCCGCTTACAAGCTATTGAGCGGCGTCATTTAACCAGTCAGGGTCTGTCAGTCCCTATCGATTTGTCTGAGGGGCAGCTTAGCAAGGATGATTATCTGGATTTCTATACCTGCATAGCGCTTTCTAACGGTCAGGTTGTTGTAAAAACAACCGAGTAGTAGGTAGGGGTTAGGCTTTACTCCTTGTATAAGCAGGGTTTCTTGGTTGTTTTTTATAATGCGTAATTTATATTGTTATAAATTACGCATTTCTCTTGTCGTGTACCACGCATGCCCCTAGACTTGGCCCCTGTTACGATAATAAACAGGACTGCCCACCTCATGTTGCTGGAAAGCTCACCGCAAAACATCAATATGCCGCTGACCCTGCCGCGCCTCTTTGGCTGGGCTGCGCAACAATTCGATACCAAGGCTGCGATTCGCGAGGCGGGCAGCGACATCTCTTATCGGGAATTAAACGACTTGCGCTGTCGAGCGGGGCGGGCGTTTCTTGCGATGGGCGTTGGTCGTGGTGATCGCGTGGCAATTTGGGCGCTGAACAGCGCGCAGTGGATAGTGGCCGCGGCGGGGGCTCAATCTGTGGGCGCAATTTTAGTCCCCTTGAATACGCGTTTGCAGGGCAGTGAGGCGGCAGATATTCTGCGCCGTGCGGGGGTAAAGCTGCTGCTTACGGTGACTGAACTGGAAAAAGGCGAGCCACTTGCGATGTTGGCTGAACATGCCTTGCCGGATTTGCAGCACCAAATTTTATTGCCCTCAGCTGTAACTGGCAGTGTTGAGGCCATGAGTTGGGACGCTTTTTTAGCGAGCGCTGCGCAGGCTGATGACGCAAAATTTATTGCTGCCGAGCGGGCGGTAAACCCTTTTGACAGTGCTGACATGTTGTTTACCTCTGGCACCACAGGCAAGGCCAAGGGCGTACTGTGCAGTCATGAGCAGAATATTCGCGTATTCCAAAGCTGGAGCGCCACAGTTGGCCTGCGCAGCGATGACAATTACCTCATCGTAAATCCCTTCTTCCACTCATTTGGTTATAAAGCGGGTTGGTTGGCGGCGATCATTAGCGGCGCAACTATTCTGCCTATGGCGAAATTTGATAAGCGCAGCGTGTTGGAAACGATTCAGCGCGACAAAGTCACTATGTTGCCGGGCGCGCCGTCGCTCTATGAAATGCTATTAAATGCCCCCGAGCGTAGCGATTACGACTTGTCGAGTTTGCGGCTTGGCGTTACCGGGGCGGCCTCTGTGCCGGTGCAGCTGGTGCGGGATATGCGCGATATTCTCGGTTTTGAAACTGTCGTCACCGCCTATGGTTTGACTGAGTCGACGGGGGTGGTCAGTATCTGCCGGCCAGAAGATGAGCCTGAAACTATCGCGACCACCTCGGGGCGAGCAATTGAAGGCGTCGAGTTGATCTGTGCCGACCCGAATACCGGCGAAGAAGTGCCGCGGGGCTGTGAAGGCGAGGTTTGGTTGCGCGGTTACAATGTGATGCAAGGCTATTTTGATATGCCCGAAGCCACGGCTGATGCGATCACTGCCGAGGGTTGGTTAAAGACCGGCGATATTGGTGTAATGGACGAGCGCGGTTATCTGCGTATCACTGATCGCTTAAAAGACATGTACATCATGAATGGCGAGAATGTTTATCCAGCCGAAGTCGAAAAAGTTCTGTACGGCGTGGCCGGAATCGCGCAGGTGGCGGTTATTGGTGTACCCAAGGCCCCACAGGGTGAAGTCGGTATGGCCTTTGTGGTCAAAAAAGCCGGTAGCGACATAAGTGCGCAAGCGGTAAGCGAGCATTGCAGTCAACATTTGGCGCGCTATAAGTGTCCATTTTATGTCGAGTTTGTTGATGCCTTGCCGATGAATGCCTCAGGCAAAGTCTTAAAAACTGAATTAAAAATTTTGGCAGCGACGCTGCTAAGCAGTAAAAAGTAAGAGGAACAGCCATGACCGAACTCGAAGGCGATGATCATTTGCGGCCCGCGCCATCGCAACATATGGACGAAGTCGATCATCGTATTGTTGCCCATTTGCGCCGCGATGGCCGCATGGCGTTCAAGGCGCTCGCCGCAGAATTGAGTCTGACTGAGGCGACGGTTCGGGCGCGGGTGCGCCGCTTAGAAGAGGGCGATAGTCTGCGGGTGGTGGCGGTAACCGACTACGAAGCCGTGGGTTACTCCATGATGTTGGCGGTGGGGATTCAAGTTGAGGGTCGCCCGGCCGATGCCGTGGCTGAAGATCTGGCCGCGTTCCCAGAAGTGTTCTCCGTGTGTCAGGTGGTTGGCACTCTGGACATCGAAACCCTCGCGGTTGCCAAAGATCAAGAGAGCCTCACTGAATTACTATTGCGCCTAGGGGCGGTTCCCGGCGTGCGTAAATTGCAGCCTTCGATCGCGTTGGATGTGTTAAAAAATCAATCAAACTGGGTGCCTTTCGGGCACGGTGTATAGGGCAGTGACCGTGGCTAAAAAACAGTTAGACGATCTCGACCGGAAAATCCTTGACGGTTTGGCCCAGGACGCGCGAATCAGCAATCGCAAAATTGCTGCTGATTTGGGTATCACCGAAGGCACCGTACGCAGCCGTATTAAACGCATGGAAACCGAAGGCCAGGTGCGTATTACGGCGATGACCAATATTGCTCGCCTGCGCAATCCTACGCTGGCCTATATTTGGGTTGAGGTCGAACGCAGTGCCCAGTGTGATGATGTGGCTGAACAACTCGCTGCAGTGCCGGAGATCGGCTTTGTAGGAAAAATGCTAGGTCGTTCTGATATTTTGGCAATTACCTTGGTGCGCGACAATGCTGAGCTGGCACATTTTTTACACAGTAAAATTACTGGTTTGCCCGGTGTCCGTCGCACTGAATGCTCGCTGGGTGTGAATTTTGTGAAGCATGACTACCGCATGAGTCGTATTGTTGATGTTTAGCTGCTACCGTTTCAAAAGCATAATAATGAGCGTTAATTGAGGCTAGCCATGAACCCGAGAAAACTGCGTAATACCGCTAAGCTTATTGTTTTAGCGGTCAGTGTTCTGTGTGTATCCAGTTGTGGTGGCAGCAGTAGTTCGCGACCTGCAACGAATACGGGTGTTGAGCCAGGAAGCGAAGACCTGCTAGAGACTGGCTTACAGGGCCAAGTGCCAATGGCGGATCAGCTAAGTGGCCGCGCGGCGCAGGGTTACCACAAAGGTCTGCGTTTGGTGGGTCAAAACACCATATTAGATCGTGGTGCAAATTTCTCGATGGCGTGGCTGGATGATTGTGCCTATGTAACCACGACCTCGCCGGGGCAAATATTTGGGCCGACATCCTCGCCCTATATCGACCCTCAATACAGCGCACTCAACGGCATGGCGGTTATTGACGCTTCTGATCCTGAGAATCCTGAGTTAATCGATATACTACAAAGCCCAGCCATGATCGCGCCGCATGAATCCATTCAGGCGAATCAGGCGCGGCATATTATTGTCGCGACGCGGGGCGGCGGCACGGCATTTGATGTTTACGATGCGACGGATTGCCGTAAACCCGTGCTAACGGCGTCGATCAATATTGGTGTGGGCATTACCTTGCCAGCGCTTCCTGATTTACCTGGTGGCATTGGGACCATTGATCAGGGCTTGCCCTTCATGGGCCACGCCATGTGTATAACTGACGACGGTTTGACTGCTTACGCTACTAGCTCTGCGCAGAGCAATGCAGTGATTGATTTGACCGACATAGAAAACCCAAGCTTGATTCAGTTGTACTCACCGGCCTCCCATGATTGTGGCTTAAACCCCGAAGGCACCCGGCTATACCAAGCGAATTTTGGTTTTGTGTCGCTGGGGCTGGGGCTGCCCAATGGCCCGGCAGTGGGGCAAAATGGCATGATGATTTTAGACGTCAGCGGATTCCAAGATCGCAGCACGCCGCCGTCACCCTTCATGTTTGGCACGCAACCGCCGCTGGTTGGCTTTTTGGGGTGGAGTAATTTATTGGACGGCGAGGCGCCAAGCGCCGGCTCGCATACCGCGCGCTGGTTTAAAAATGGCGGTCGCACCTATGTTTATTCCAGTGATGAGTGGCCGACGGCGGGTGTCTGCCCTTGGTCGCACAGTCGGATAATTGATGTTACTGATGAGGCGAATCCCGTAAAAGTGTCGGACATCATTCTCGACGTCAATAAATTGGAAAACTGCGCCGAGACTGAAATCGATATCGCAAACTACTCCGCGCATTACGTGGGCTTTGACGATGTAAATAATGCGACCACGTTGTTTATGAGCTATTACACCGGTGGTTTGCGTGTTTGGGATATTCGCGACCCAGCGAATCCATTCGAAATCGCCTATTGGCATCCCGCACCTAACCCCAATACGCCGGCGGTTTTTCTGTCAGAGGGTTTTGGTAGTTCTGGTGATCGCTGGGATTCCGTTGCGACCTATATTCGCTATCGGCCTGAAACCGGTCATATTTGGCTGGCCGCCTACAGCGCGGGCTTTCAGATTCTGGAGTTCACAGCCAGTGCCGGGCCAACTGCACCTAAACCTACCGGGCCTTAAGTGCCGGGACGGTAATAACAATGCTGTTTAAGCGCGGTATCAGTAGGGCTGAAAATAAAACATGGCAAGCCTGGGGGCTCGGGCTGGGTTTGGCAGCTTATACGCTGCCGGGCTGGGGGCATTCCTTTGGTACGCTTTACACCTTGCCGGTGCCGTTCTGGTTATACGCTTGGGGTTGTTCTGCCGCACTATTGCTTTCATTTTTTCTGGTTGCGTATTTTGCTCGGCAACCAAGCCCTGCGCCGCCACTGCCTGCGCCCATTCCAAGCGAACAAGACAAAAACCACTTTTTACTCCCTGGTAGCGTAATTTTTATTCTGCGGGTGCTTAGCGTCGGTGCTTTATTACTGTGTGTCGCCAGCGGATTGTGGGGCACGAGTAATGCCTATTTGAATTTTAATATGACCTTTTTTTGGATCATATTTGTTTTAGGTTTTACGTATTTTAGCGCCTTGGTCGGGGATGTATATCCGCTGCTAAACCCATGGCAAACACTGGTTGGGGGCTTGGCTCGGTGTTTGAAAATTGATTTTTCGGGTCGAGTTTCTTGGCCGCAACGCCTAGCGTATTGGCCGGCATTACTGCTGTATATCGGGTTTATCTGGCTTGAGTTATTTGGTGAATCCGGGCCACGAGGTTTGGCTTACTGCTTGATCGGCTACGGTCTATTGAATGTCATCGCTGCGTGGTTATTTGGCCGAGAGGCGTGGTTCAAGCGCGGTGAGTTTTTTGGCGTGCTATTTTCCCTCGTGTCGAAAATGGCGCCGATTACTATTTGCTCTGGCGAGGCGCGGCTGCCGCGCGGCGCGGTGCTATTCAGGCGACCGTTTTCGGGTCTTCAAGGTGGCAATGCAGCGTCCATGAGCGAGCTTTTGTTTGTGCTGTTTTTATTGTCTTCAACGGCATTTGACGGTTTGCATCAGACCAATATTTGGGCGAGTGTTTACTGGCAGGATTTCGCGGGTATCTATCGCGACTGGCGTGGCCAAAATATTGTGCAGGCCTATCCCGTACTAAAGACAATGCACGGGGTGTTTGAGTCTGGCGTTTTGTTTTTGTCACCCTTGTTCTATCTGGCGGTGTTTTATTTTTTCCTGGCGATAGTGCGTCGTCTGACTAAATATAGGGTGCCTTTGCAAACACTGGCTTTGCAATTCACCTACTCGTTGCTGCCGATTGCTTTGGTTTACCACATTACGCATTACTACACCTTGATTGGTAGTCAGGGCGTGATGGTCGTACGGCTTGTTTCGGACCCCTTTGGTAGGGCTTGGAATCTGTTTAATACTGCGCATTGGCGCCCGAGCTCTGTGGCGCCCAATATGGATTGGGTCTGGCATACCCAAGTGGGGTTAATCCTGATTGGTCATGTGCTGAGTGTCTATCTTGCGCATCAAGAAGCGCAGTCGGTCTTCCCACTGCGTCGTCAGGCAACCCTGAGTCAATTGCCGATGCTGGTTTTGATGATCCTCTTTACTTGCTTTGGCTTGTGGATTTTGGCGCAACCCGTCACCGCCACGCGCTTGTAGTCATTCCGTATTCTGAGCTAGTAAATAGCGGCTTAAAATACCATCCATTGCGGATTGTTCTCATTGCCTAGTTCACCCAAATATTGGCGTTCTAGGAATTTTCCCTGCTCGTTTTTCAGAGGGTCAGTCTCGACCTCTAAATAGAGCGTGAAGGGCACACCGCGATGTAGGCCAGCTTCGCCAAGATGAATAGCGGCTTCATATTGGCGGTGGCCACTCGACATTGATGAGGTGCCCTTGGCATGACGATAAATTCCCCAGTCGCTAATAGCGTATTTTTTCCAGCGCTCATTGTCATTGTTTGGCGGTTTTCCCTGCCAGCGAAAGTGAGTTTGCCGAATGCTGGTGATGCCTGCGCGCCTGCCGATATGTATGCGCTCATTGACAAGATTGTCGTTAAGCCCGGCGTGCAAATAAATTCGTAGTTGGTCGTAGCCGCCTTGGCTTGTTTCCCTTGGGGTATCGCAGGCAATAAAAAGCCACTGGCCATCCGTTTTTAGATAGAGAGTGGTGTTGAATTCATCATCGACAACAATTGGGGTGGCATCGCCCCACTCGCGATCGTCAATAATGCCGTCGAGTGTTGCGTGCTGCATACTGCTGGCGATGCGCAATACCGGTGTATTCGCCGGGGCGATGCGCTGCTGGGCGAGCAAGCTGCGGGCTGTTTTAATTTGTTTCTCTATTCGGCTGTCGTCATAGCTGCTGCTTTTGGCTGAATTTTTTCTGGCGATATACGCACCGCTGTCTAACTTGTCGTGGTACAAAGAATCAAAGGTATCCCTTGTGCCTATCTGCGTGCTGTAATCCTTCGCCTCTACTGAGTTGGGTAGGGAGGCTGCTTTGGAGCGCCCTATACTTGGCGATTCTGTGGCCTTCGCTTGCGCTGGGTGGCTATTGAAAAGCGGCGTGGCGGGGCTGTCTCGAAGCAGAAAATAGTAAGCTAGCGCGCCAAAAATAAGCGTGTCGACCAGAAAAAATAGAACTATGTGAGATTTTTTAATGCTGATTTTTCTAGGTTTTTTGAGGCCGGCTTCCTGATGTGATTCTTTAAAATACCAGGGTTTGTCTAACTTTAGTTGCGCTAAGGTGCGGTCGATTTCTGTTTTTGCGTCGACGAGGCTGCAATTTGTCGCTTCCCGGTATAGTTTTATCGCTTCAATGGTTTTTCCGCGAATAAGGGCTTTTTCAATATTGTAGGATTGCAGGGCAGTTAATGGCATTTGGCTATTATCTCCGTAGCACTGTATTCAAATGTCACGACACATGGCGCGCGTTACTAGGCTAAATCCTGCAGTTTTTGTAGGGCTTCAACGTGTACACTGTTGGTTTGCTGGCGGAACAATACACCGGCTTGTGTGTTCTTAGATGCATTGCACTGTATCGTGTTGTCTTTACCTTGAAAACCTTCTCGCCATCTACTTAAGTTTGCCGGCAGAGAACGTCACCGTCTATGGAGTTGTTATGGAAAGTCCCCAACAGAATAGCGGACAATCGCTTGAGTATGCCGGGTTTTGGGTGCGTGTCTGGGCGTCTATTATTGATACCGTACTTTTTGGTTTACTGCTTGTTCCTATTTTTGCGCTGACAATGGGCGATGCCCAATGGTCGAGTATTGAACGCGACGGCATGCATGCCTCGACGATGAGCTTTCAAAGCATGGGCATGAGCGGTGGCTTAAGTATGCTGCTCAACTATATTTTGCCTGCGGTAGTTGTTGTTATTTTTTGGGTCTACAAATCGGCAACGCCCGGTAAATTGCTCCTTAAAATTAGTATCGTCGATGCTAAAACCGGTGGTAAACCTTCAACTGCACAGTGGTTGATCCGGTATCTCAGCTATTATATTTCTGCCTTCGTCTTTATGTTGGGCTTTATTTGGGTTGGCCTAGATCGGCGCAAGCAGGGTTGGCACGACAAGCTCGCTAGTACCGTTGTCATTAGCAATAAGCCCAAAGAACCGGTCCAGTTTAAGTAAACAATTATTCTGCCAGGCGGCAGTACCGCATTTGTTACGGGTTCTAGTGTGGCTTTGCCGTTAACTATTCGCCCTTACGCTTGTCCTCTCCCACCTATAAAACTTCAGATCTGCGCATTAGTGCATATAGCCTTCAATGTCGGGGCAATGTTGCTATGGCTTGTGGCGATGCGCCTGCATCTAAAGCCAATAATAAGAATAATTAATGTTTTGCGGAATTAATTGATGTTATATTTACGTATATCGTAATTCAATTGCGCTGCGCCTTGATGTTTTCGACGGTGGGGCAACGCAGTTACTGGTCTTTTTCCGTTTAGGTGAGCAAAAGGAGTACTCGTGAATAAGCAAATGAGTCTGCAAGAGATGGTTGGTCAGTTGCGTGACGGCATGACCATCGGTATTGGCGGCTGGGGCCCGCGCCGCAAGCCAATGGCGCTGATTCGCGAGATTCTTAAATCGGATCTTAAAGATCTGACAATTGTTGCTTATGGCGGCGCCGACGTAGGGATGCTGTGCGCGGCGGGTAAAGTTCGCAAGCTGGTATTCGCGTTTGTCTCGCTGGATTTCATTCCCTTGGAGCCGTACTTCCGCGCTGCGCGGCAGGCGGGTGGTTTAGACGTAATGGAAATCGATGAGGGCATGATGCTCTTGGGGCTGCGTGCTGCGGCTTGGGGTTGCCCGTTTATTCCGACTAAAGTGGGTTTGGGTACCGACGTCATTAAGTTTAACCCCGACATTAAAGTTATCGACAGCCCGTATGACGAGAAAGAGTGGGTTGCGATGCCTGCGCTCAAACTCGATGTTGCGCTCGTGCATGTCGACCGCGCTGATGTGCGCGGTGTCTGCCAAATTAAAGCGCCAGATCATCACATGGACGATTGGTTTGTTCGCGCAGCGGATAAAACCTATGTGACGTGCGAAGAAATTGTTGAGGCCGAGGCCTTTGCTGATCCGCTTGAGGCGCGTTCAGTGTTTTGGGAGCGTAATTTCACCACGGGTGTAGCGCTGGTTCCCGGCGGTGCTCATCCCTCGTCGTGCAGCCCTAACTACGGTTTTGATATCCCGCATTTTCAAGAGTACAACGCCACCGCCAAAGAAGGGGGCTTTGCCGCCTACTTTGATAAATACATTAAAGGCAGTAGTGAAGCAGAATATCAGGCCAAAGTTGGCGGCTTAGATGCCATTCTCGCGCTACCCCAGCCCGTCTATTAATCGGTTATCAGGAGATAAATGAAATGAGCACACCTGCAAGCGATTACAGTTTGGCGGAGTTGATGATTTGTGCAAACGCCTCAGCTTATGCAAACGACGGTGAAGTATTGGTTACCGGCATTGGTATTTTACAGCGCATTGCTGCCAGTCTGGCCATGCTAACCACTAACCCCGGCATTATGATGACC